>Ga0073899_10000291_pt1 | contig 46243 bp, 72 predicted proteins | sample KloWWTmetaKNB5Ph_FD_88975 | JGI IMG/M metagenome (GOLD analysis project Ga0073899, IMG submission 88975) | Active sludge microbial communities from Klosterneuburg, Austria, studying microevolution and ecology of nitrifiers - Klosterneuburg... | ecosystem: Engineered > WWTP > Aerobic digester >... | reverse complement strand
TTCAGCTGCTGGATAAGATTGACAACGAACTTTCTTCAGGGAATCTGGAAGCCTCGGAAATTCTTTCCTGGATCGGAAAAAACATAACCACGCTAAAGGAGCACTTCGATGCGTAAATTTACCAAGCGGGAGTTGCAACAGGCCGCACAAGAAGGGGAAGGCTTCTGCCGCCGTTGTGGGGCGCAAGGGCCGGTAGAGCGGGAAGAGGATGACGGGGAAGGGCTGTATCTCCCCTGCGAATCCTGCGGAGCGCTCGGGATGATGCCAGCGGAGGGATTGCTGGCAGTTCTCGAAATGATTGACTTTGGGGAGGACGGGCTATGACGACCGTGAGCAAAGGGCGGGGGGAATCACCAGAAGTGATGACGCTTTATGTGACCTACGGGTACGGGTCGAACTTGAAAGATTGCTACTCTGTCGTGCAGGGGGGTTCGTGGAAGGCCTGCCACGACCGGATAAGTGAAGCGACCTCGGGGAAGTATGCCTTCACCTACACCGCGAAAGAGTTTGAAGGGCAGGTCGAGCGCTACGGGCTGCGGGAGGTTCCGTTGCAAGCCCAGGTCTTTCCACCCCCAGCGCAGGACTAATCCCACAGGAGGCTCATCATGCTGCGAGTAGGTCATATCAAGGGAGAGTGCAATCTCCGCGAAGTTCGGCTGGCTTATGGCCGGAACTGGGTTTGGAAGGGGGCAGAAGGGAAGATGAAAGACGCCGCTTGGGGCGGAGTGGAGGTTCTCGGGCGGGTGACAGCTGGTCACTTCGCCCAGCGGTTCGTAGAGATTTTGACTGGACAGGAGGATGCCCCAGGACTTCTGCTCGGGCCGGAAGTCTCTTTCGCCCGGTGGGAAGCCAAGATCGGAGAGTGGGTTTACTTTGTGGAGCTGGCTTGGGCGGATGGACAAGCAACCCTCGCACTGAACCTTGCTCCGCGCGCAGAACTCTATTTCCAGTCCCTGCGTCGAGGCTAGCATGGAGTCAGTGATAAAGATCGCAATCTATATTATCATTCTAATCTCCATCTGGGGGCTGATTGACGGCGGGAAGTAAGCTTCCACCGCCCGATGGGTAGAAATCCTCATCTCTTGCTGGACAATGTAATTTTTTCATGTATCATCGTGTTTCGTTCCGGCGAATGGGGGAAATCCCCCAAGGGAATAAGGGTAATCGCCCTGTAAAGGATGCCCACTTTAGGAGTCTCAAAATGAGTGAAGAACAAGTTTCCACCCCCGCAACCAAGCGCGTTGCTGCTGAAATCGAGCAAGTCCAGATGGAAGATGGCCGCACGGTTGGCTTTGCCGGCAAGCGTCGCCTGATCAAGGAAGTTGTGATCGAAGGCAAGGTTGTACAGGTCCGTTTCGACTTCCGCAACGGCGTCACCCGCACTTTCACGGCCTCGAAGGACAACCTGCTCCAGCTGGCCGGTCACGGCGCCTCGCAGAAGATCGGTGACGAGACTGCTGGCCTGGAAGAACTCGACGACATGGTGGTCGCTGTGGAAGACATGATCGCCCGCCTCGACAAGGGTGAGTGGACTGCCGTCCGTGCCGCTGGCGATGGTTTCTCCGGCGCTTCGGTGGTCATCAAGGCCATCTGCGAAGCCACCGGGAAGCCCGTCGATTTCGTCAAGACCTTCCTGCAGGGCAAGCTCGATACGGCCAAGGCCAAGGGCGAGAAGCTTTCCCGCGCCGAGCTGTATGCTTCCTTCCGCAATCCGACGACCAAGACCGGCGCGATCATCGCCCGTCTGGAAGCGGATAAGAAGGTCAAGGCCGAGAAGGTCAACGCCGACGACCTTATGGCTGAGCTGAACGCTTAAGCCAGGACCGGATTCATTCGGTCTGCCCCTGCCACAAGCGGGGGTTTTCCGAAGGGACTCGCGGGAGGGCAACCTCCAGAGGACTTTCAAGGGGACGAGCCACGCTTGTCTCCGAGTCGACAGGGACTTGAGCCTCCACTTGTCGGCGGGAAGGGGGAGCGGAAGGGAAACCAACCCTCCCCCAACTTTCCTCAGGGGGCCGCCAAAAGAGGCTCACTCTTATGAACGATAAAACTCGCATCACCGGGACTCCATCTTCTTATTTCAAGCCGGGTGTCCCAAGTAAGCATGCAACCCCGCCGAGCTTTCAGAAAGGCTATGGTGTTCAAACTTTCAAGACCTGCGATCCGAACCCACGAATCCCCTTTGCGCGACCGAAGTTCCCCCACATGACCAAGGCAGAAGTGTTCCTTTACGCAGTCGCTTGGGTTGCCGCTCTTGGGGCAATGGTGGCGGTCTGGGTGTCGAAATGACCAAGCCTGCCCAGTCGGAGGAGTACGCCGGAATCATCATGTGGGTAGGCCTACTGAAGATCAAAGTAGTGATTCCGAAAGAGCTGCTTGACAATGAAGCAGAACCGGGGACCATATTGACCGATGCTGCCCAGCATTGCTTGGACTCGCTCGAAAAGGAGCTGTCGAAATGAACTACTTCGTCGCAATGCTCAAACAGGAGCTTCCAAAGACCCCTCAACCCAGCCAGAAGAAACGCTCTGGAAACCCAAACCCAGACCATTCCCACGCGAACGCAGCAAAGAAGGCTCAGGCAATCGCCCGCTACAAGAGCGTAATGTTGGAAGAGTGGACAGTGACTACGTTGATTGAATCCCGCCTGGGAATATCACGGTCCTCAGCCTATCCTTCGCTGTCGAAATGGGAATCTCAGGGGTTGCTTGAAAAGCGTGACAGTTCGAATGTTGGAAAGAAAACTAATCGCTCTCGCAGCGTTGAATGGAGATGGAAATGACCAATGAACTTATTGATGTGCTTGCAGCATCAGTTAAGCGGAAGGGGGAGGTTCCCCTGACCAATTTATACCTTCTGAACATTCTCAGCTTGGCACAACGACTAAAGGAGCGGCGCGAAGAAAATGTGGAGGCAGACCTTAATGAAATGCTAGCTGATGATAGAAAATGGGGAGTCTAAAATGATCACCAAATGGAAAGACTGCACCGACCCTGAAGAACTGTTCCGTCTCAAGCGAGAAGGGTGGGAGATTGAATATTGCACCGTCTATGGTGGGTGGGCAAAGTGGAATGCCGCTACATGGAATGAGGGAGTTGTTTATCGCATTCGCCAGCCGCAACAGAAGACCAAGACCATCACGCTGCGGAAGGCTCTAATGAAAGACTCCATAGGGCAACACTACACAACTGAGCAGGAGCAGGATATGAGCAAGTGGCCCGATTTCGTTCGCTGGATTGGCGAACCCTACCGCGTGGAGGTGCCGTAATGATCTATGACCTACAGGAACAACTTGCCGACGCGCAAAAAGAAATCGAATTCCTGCGCCAGCAGCTAGCAGACAGCCAAAAGCGCGAAGCAGAAGCCATTGCCGCGTGCAAGCTGAAGGACGAGGCGCTTCGTGACTTGCTCGACGACCAAAAAGATCAGGAGAATATTTATGACGCATTCTTTGCGCTAGATGTCCAGCCCGACGACTCAGCACTCAAGGCGTGGCTTGGGGAGCCTATTGCTTGGATGCACTACAACACTCAAGGTGAGCTACTCATAGCCACGAAGAAGCCATCATGGGACGAATCTGTGTGGCCCCCACTCTACCACCCGAAAGGACTGAAATGATGTTAGGCCAGCTTACCATTCTTAAGCGACAACATAGCAACGGAAAGCCCTGTCTATCATGGGTTGTTGCTGCATGGCATTGGCGCTGGTCTATAACTTGGCGCTGGTTGATCACATGGAGTCCTGGCCTGTCAGGTAGCGTCGGGTTCTACTTCCTTCGGGTGTGTCGCGGACAAGGATTTAATTTTCACTGCGGCGCTAATTTCCCAATCGTTGGGTCGATAGCAGTACAAACTCAACCGAATATGAGAATTGGAAACTGAAATGACAATGCCGAAATTTGAGCCTATCACCAAAATGCTTGTTCTTGATGAAGCAGAGCGGGAACTTGTATTCAACCTGCAAAAGCCTCTCTACTCAGCCGACCAACTCACCGAAGCCTACGAGGCCGGGAAGCGGGACGCGATACCCGAAGGTTGGGCACTAGTGCCGAAAGAGCCGACCGAAGAGATGCTCCGCGCGCCTTGGTTAAATATAGATGAACTGACAAGTTTCAAACTCAAGACTTCTCATAGCTATTACAAAGCCATGCTCGCAGCCGCACCGAAAGGAGAAGTGTGATGAACCTCGTTGAACAACTTAGAACGTGGGACGAAGTGCCAGATGACGATGCGAAAGCGTTTCACTGGCTAGACCTGAAGACCGCAGAATCTGCCGATCTGATCGAGCGCCAAGCCGCGCAGATCGAGATGATGCGTTCCGCCATCCTGCAATTCAGGAATGAACCAATTCTTGCCCGAGCGCAGGCTATTCGCAGGACTGCCGGATATGCCGCAATGCAAGACGCTGCCTTAGATACCACCCCCGACCAAGCCCTTGAGCAGTTCGCTGCTAAGGTGCGGGAGCAGTGTGCTCAGGTGTGTAATTCCGCAAACAAATCAACACATCCAGCCGACCTAGCAGATGCCATCAAGGAACTGCCTTGACCTACCACCAACATAGATTTTTCATCCCTTGCTTGACGAACATGTTATCCTCATGTAACATGAACATATACGGTTGATTCCGACCGTTTCTTCCCAGGAGGCTCACACCATGTACTACCCACGCAACACTTCCCCCGCACCTTCCCGCGAATCCTTCGTGACTCGGGAGGCAGATGAACTTGAAGATATCTCCCGTGTTGTGGAAGGATCAGGTCGCCCGAAGATCGAAGTCCGGTCGCGGGAGGTCCATCGCCGGTTCTTCACCACACGCCCTTGGACCCTCTCTTCCGCCCTCTCCTACATCGCAGCCGGCGGTCGTTTCGATTTCGACAAGCGTGTGGACTTCGAATCCCAAGCCTCTCGCACCGCAGCCGGGGAAGCCCAAGCCACCCGCGATTGGCTGCTCTCTCTCCAGGACTCCCGCCATGCCGCGTAAGCCTTCCATCACCCCGAACAAGCACATTCACACCACTATTCCTGCCGACCTCGCGGCCCGCCTCGACCTCTTCCTCTGGTCTGACGTGGAAAAGCGAGTCCCACAGGGAGCCTACCAATCTTTCTTCTGCGACGCCATCAGGGACTTCTTCAACAAGCGCACGGTCGACGTGGCTCCTTACATTCCGGAGGCTACCATCGGGCAGCACCTGATCACCTCCACCCCCGACACCCTTCGGGTTGTCCTGGCCGCATTGAAAGGAGAACAGGCATGACCACATTTTCCCAGACAGTCACCCTCGATTTCGGAAATCTCGGCGAGCATGAAGTTCAGGTCGATTACACCTACAGTCCTTGCCGTCCCGGAAAGATGTACATGCCGAACGGCGATCCAGGATACCCGGACGAACCCGCTGAAGTCGAAATCCTGAACGTCTGGCTGTACGAACTCGACGTTCTCCAGTATCTCTCGGATCAATCCTACGACTCCCTTCTCGACACCATCAGCAACAATCACTCTTACGAGGACTAATCATGGCAACCCCTGAACTCAATGCAAAAATCGCTGTATGGCGCCAGTCTGCTCTCGACGGCACCCTTACCCAGGATGACCTCCGCCAAGCCATCGACGCCCTTCGCGGGGAACGCCGCAGTGCCTCCGTCGCTTCGGACAAGTCCCGCAAGGCCAAGGCGGTCCGGGAAATACCTTCAGCAGATGACCTGCTGTCCGAACTCGAAGGACTCTGATCATGAGTATCATCGTTCCTGTCTATCTTACCGATAGCAACCGCTCTGGATACCTTCAAGCCTCCACCGACCAAGAGCGCCTTGACAAGTCCTTGCTCTACTTCGGCCCGCTGGATATGTCAGATTATTGGACCCGGCTTGGGACGGCAGAAGTCACTGTAACCTGGGCGCCGGAGTCCAACATCCGCGAAGCTGAACTCGCTTCCGTCGATTCCCAGATCGAGAAGATCGAGAAGGCTGCCCGACAAGAAATCAACCGTCTCCGCGAATACCGTTCCACCCTTCTCTGCATCGAGGCTCCAAAGTGACCTACACCCGCCCACCCTTCCCCGAAGTCATCGACTCCACTATCATCGCATCATTCCGCTCTTGCCCGCGCAAGATGCAGCTGGCTTACCTCGAACACTACAAACCCAAGGTCGTATCCGTCCATCTTCACGCCGGAGCTGCCTACGCAGCCGGCCTCGAAGCGGCACGGGAAGCCTTCTACCTCCACGGAATCCCGGAGCAGGAAGCAATAGAAACCGGCCTTGGCGCGCTGATCAAGTCCTACGGCGACTTCGAATGCCCGGAAGATTCCGCCAAGTCCCTCAACCGTATGATGGGAGCCTTCGAATTCTACTTCGAACGCTACCCTATGAGCGAGGATCAGGCCGTTCCTGTCACCCTCCCCGGCGGCGGCAAGGGGATCGAGTTTTCCTTCGCCGAACCAATCGACGCCACCCACCCAGAGACAGGCAACCCTCTCCTCTACGTCGGTCGCATGGATATGATCTGTGACTACGCAGGTGGCTGGTTCGGAGAAGATGACAAGACCACGTCCTCCCTCGGCGCTTCCTGGCCCAAGCAGTGGGATCTCCGCAGTCAGTTCACGGGTTACTGCTGGGGCGCCGAGCGCGCAGGTTTCCCCCTTCAGGGCTTCCTCGTCCGGGGTGTCTCTATCCTCAAGACCAAGTACGACACCATGCAGGCTTTAACCTACCGCCCCAAGTGGATGATCGAACGCTGGTACGAACAACTTCTCCGCGACGTATCCCGCCTCAAGACCATGTGGGAAACCGGAGTGTTTGACTACTCCCTTGACCACGCTTGCAACGAGTATTCCGGCTGCGAATTCCGACAAGTCTGCCTGAGTCAAGACCCCGATCCGTGGCTTCGCGGCTCGTTCCAGCGGAAAGTCTGGGATCCCGTGAATCGCCGGGAAATCATTCTGGAGAACTGAGCTGTGGCGGAGCCGTCGGGAAATTCAACTGTTTTGTACATGGAAGGGGAATCAGTTGTCGGTCAGCGTGAAGTTTACTGTTGCGGCTACTCCCCCACAACTGGGATTTCTGTTTCTGCATACTGGCCGCATACAGCCTACTTCTGCCCGATGTGCGGGGAAATCTGGGGGAGGGCGATCTACTCGCACCACTTTGATTACAAGCCTATACCACAATCCTCCTGGATGGTCGAAACGCGACGTTGCGTTAAGCATGGCGACGGAACTTTCTTAACAAGCCAGTCACTCGACCACTGCAGTACAAACCTTTTAACCCGCGAATTCCTTGCAATACTAGAAAACTGGAAAGAAGACTACGATGACTGATATCTCCGCAACGTCCACCCAAGCCACTACCCTCATGGGGCCAAAGGTCCTTCTCGAAGGTCCGTCTGGTGTCGGCAAGACCCACTCTCTCGGGACTCTCGTTGACTGGGCAGCCGCCCAAACCCCCGCACCGGAGGTCTTCTGCCTATTCACCGAGAACGGGCTTGAGTCCCTCCTCGGTTACTGGCGTGACCACGGGAAGGAAGTCCCGGCTAACCTTCACTGGCACGTCGCCATGACGAAGACCCTCACGCTCGACTCCCTCATCACCGGCGCAGATAACGTAGGCAAGCTCTCTTACGAAGCCCTCACGAAGATGCAGGATGGCGGGCGCTCCAAGAACAACGCCTTTCACAAGATCCTCTCCGCCTGTGCCAACTTCCCTGATGACCGCACTGGCCAGAAGTTCGGTTCCGTCGACTCCTGGGGGGCAGATCGCATCTTCGTCATCGACTCTCTCTCCGAACTCGGAAACGCCAGTATGAAAATGGTCATCGGGAACAAGCCGACGGCCTCCCCTTCTGACTACGGCGTAGCCCAAAACAACCTGATGAATTTCCTCCGCCTCTGCACCCAAGGCATCGCGGCCACCTTCGTTATCACCGCTCACGTGGATCGACAGACAGACGAAATCACCGGCGGCATCAAGCTTATGACGAAGGCCATCGGCAAGGCTATGGCGAACGATATTCCTCAGCTCTTCTCCGATGTTATTTATGCCGTTCGAGAAGGTAGTTCGTGGTATTGGGATACAGCAGCAAGCAACGTAGATGTAAAAACTCGCAGTCTTCCAATTTCGGCAAAAATAAAACCTGACTTCGCCCAGATCATGGACAAATGGTCTAACCGCCGCGCATAATGTAAGGCCCACGGGAGCCTTAATCCCAACCAACCTTTCCGCAGTTCAAACCGCAACATCCTATCAAGGAGCTTCAAATGTCTTTCGATTCCTCTTTCAATCCCGATACCTTCCTCGATGCCACCCTGACCGACCCGACCGAAAAGCGCCCGCCGCTTCCCGTTGGCGATTACACTGCCATCCTGGGTGCAGTCACGGCCCGCCAGTGGCAAGGCAAGGCCGACCCGACCAAGAGTGGTATTGCGTGGGATATTCCTGTCACCATCGACGTTCCGGCTGAAGTCCAGGCCGAACTCAAAATGGACCAGTCCACGCTGAACCTCAAGGACTCGATCATGATCGACCTGACTGCCAATGGCACCATCGACAACGGCCCTGGCAAGAATCGTCGCCTCCGCGCATACCGTGAAGCTACGGATATGAACAAGCCTGGCGACGTGTTCTCCGCCCGCAAGATGGAAGGCAAGATCGTCAAGGTCAAGATCACCCACGACTTGTGGGAAGGTCAGCCGATCGAGAAGATCTCCGGCGTCGTCGCTCTGTAATTAACTTGTAGTTCTTGGGGGAGGTTTCGGCCTCCCTCTTTTTACGCTCAGGAGATTCAAATGAATAAGAAGATTTTCGCTGCCGCTCTCGCAGTTATTACCCTCCCCGCCTTTGCAACCGGCGACCACGGTAAGCCGAGCAAGCCCTCCACCCCCTCCACCACGGTCAGCAATCGTATCAGCAATGACGTTCGAAATACCGCTGTCGCGTTTGCGAACAGTCGGGCAAGTAGTTCCGCACTCAGCGGCTCAGTGTCAGGCGCAACAGGTGGAGCTGGTGGGCAAGGTGGTGTCGGTGGTGCTGGCGGTTCCGGAGGCTTGGGCTTCGGTGGTCAAGGTGGCGCCAGCTCAAGCGGCCCTTCCACCTCAACCTCCTCCGGTGGCTCCATCGGAAGTGTCACTTCAAGCATCACCTACGAAAAGCCCGTCGCGGCCCTCTCGCTCGGCAGCCTATACCCCTCCGCACCTTGCATGGGAACCAGCAACTTCGGCGGAGGCAATCCATTCTTCAACATCGGAGGCGGCACCAGCTGGGAAAGTTCCGAATGTAACATCCGGGAAACGGCGCGCAGCTTCTCTGGCCTCGGCCTCACCGCAGACGCCCTCGCAATCCTCTGCACCAGCGAACACGCCAAGGCCGCGCCCTCCTGTATCGCCCTTGCCAAGCCCAAGGAATAACAACCATGACCAAGCGCTTCATCGCAGCCTCCCGCCTCGTCATTCCCGAGAATCGCCAGCGTCGGGAATTCAAGCTCGGGGAACTCAACGAACTTGCCGCCAGCATCCAGACCAACGGCCTAATCCACGCCCCAACAGTCCGAATCGAAGGGGAAGACTACATCCTAGTCTCCGGCGAACGTCGTGTCCGTGCCATCAAAGACATTTACGAACTCGGCGGAACTTTCTCCTATGACAACGAGGAAGTAATCTCCGGCCTCATTCCTTACACCTTTCTCGGCGACCTCTCCCCCATCGAAGCTATGGAAGTCGAACTCGAAGAGAACGTCCGTCGTACCGACCTCACCTGGGCAGAGCGCGCTACCGCCACCGCCAAGCTTATGGAACTCCGTCAAGTCCAGGCTCTCTCCTCCGGCGCCCCGCTTCCATCCACGGCGGATCTCGCAGAAGAAATCAGAGGTTCCCGCACCGGATCTTACCACGAAGCCACCCGCAAGGAACTTCTCCTCGCCGATAACCTTCACATCCCGGAAGTTGCGGCAGCCAAGACCGCCGACGAAGCTTTCAAGATTCTCAAGCGGAAGGAGGTCACGGCACGAAATCAGGAAGCTGCCGCCATTGTCGGGAAGACCTCACCCACACCCTCCACAAAGCCATCAACACCGACAGCTTGGAGTGGATGAAGAAGTGCCCAGACAGCACATTCGACATTATTCTCACGGACCCTCCCTACGGAATGGGTGCAGATGAATTTGGAGACAGTGGAAAATCTGGCGAATACACAGAGCATGCTTACCTGGATGATCTGCAGACAGCCACTCTCTGCTACTCAGCCCTCGCCAAGGAAGGATTCCGCATCACCAAGCCCGATGCCCACCTCTACGCTTTCTGCGATATCGACCTGTTCCCGAAACTCAAAGCACTTTTCTCAGACTACGGCTGGCGTGTTTTCCGCACCCCGCTGATCTGGTACAAGCCCTCCGCATTCCGCGCACCCTGGCCAGAGCATGGACCACAACGCAAGTACGAAACAATTCTCTTCGCAATCAAAGGGGATCGCAAAGTAAACAAACTCTATCCTGACGTACTCACCTATCCCCCTGATACCAACCTCGGCCACCAAGCCCAGAAACCCATCGCCCTCTATCAAGATCTCCTCTCCCGCTCCTACCGCCCCGGAGACAAAGTCCTCGACCCCTTCTGCGGCTCCGGGCCAATCTTCCCAGCAGCTCACAGCCTCAAATGCGAAGCCACCGGCATCGAGATTGAACCCGGCAACTACGGAATCTCAGTCTCCCGCATTCAAGCCCTGGCTGAAGGCCTGGAGCCAATCGAACTTTTATAACTAAGGAACCATCATGGAACTGCTTGCTGTTGTAGTCGACACTGAAACAACCGGATTCACCAAGCCTGAGGTTATCGAAATGGCTTGGGTAGAGCTGGCTGAACGCACCTTCGAACGCATCGACCATATCAAGTGCGAGAAGTACAAGCCAGAAGGCCCAATCGAACTCGGTGCAATCGCTACCCACCACATCCTCCCGTCGGACCTCGCTCTCTGCCCTCCCTACACCCAAGATGAACTCCCCGCATCCCAGTACATGATCGGTCATAACGTCGACTTCGATTGGGATGTTCTCGGGAAGCCGAAGGTCAAGCGCATCTGCACTCTCGCCATGTCTCGCGCTATCTGGCCGGAACTCGACAGCCACAAGCTCACCTCCATGTTCTACCATATCCACGGTCTCAATCCACTGACACGCGACGTAGTACGCAACGCGCACTCGGCCCTCCACGACGTAGCCATGACCTGTCAAATCTTCAATTACATCACGGAGAAGGTTGGCCTGACCTCGTTCGAAGAAGTTTGGGCCTTCTCTGAACGCGCTCGTATCCCTACCCACATGACCTTCGGGAAGTACAAGGGAAGTCCAATCAAAGATGTGGACAAAGGTTACGTATCCTGGTATCGCAAGCAACCGGACCCAGATCCCTACCTCCTGATGGCTTTCACCCGCGCAGGAAAGTAACCATGCCCCAAAGCCGTTTGTCTTCCGCAGCCGAAGCCTCGCTCAATGTAACCTTCGGCTTTGGTGTTTCCGTTCTCGCTAACTGGATTATACTTCCCCACTACGGAGTATCAAACAAACTCGCAACCTCTATTGAAATCGGTCTTTGGTTTACTCTTATCAGCTTCGCCAGGAGCTATATCCTGCGCAGATTGTTCGTGTGGTTACACGGAAAGGGAGTTCTAAAATGAGTCGTATGGGAACAGGTCAGCCTAACAGCAAGATCATGATCGTCGGAGAGTGCTTCACCGAGGCCGAAGAATACCGTGGAGAGGCCTTCCTCGGAATGGGGGGCGAAAACCTTAACAAGATGCTCCACGAAGTCGGCATCATGCGAAGCGAGTGCTACACAACCAACCTTTGCAACGCCCGCCCTCCAGCATCCTCTATCTCTTCCTGGATTGCGGAAAAGAAGAAAGACATAACTGCCGGCCACACCCTCTGGAAAGGCAAGTACGTCACTCGCCAGATCATTGACGGCTACGAACGCCTGATGCAAGAAATCGAACTCGTCAAGCCGAACATTATCATCGCCTGCGGCAACGCCCCGACTTGGGCCTTGACAGGTGCCTGGGGGGTGATGAAATGGCATGGCTCCCAGCTCAATATCGACGGCGACCCGACTAAAACCAAGGTAATCCCAACCTATCACCCCGTCCAGATCCAGTGGGCCTATGACCTCCGTGCTATCATGGTCAATGATCTTCGCCGAGCAGCCCGTGAAAGCCTAACAACTTCCTACACAAACCTTCCCGCGTGGAATTTCACAATCCGCCCAAGTTTCCAAACAGCCCGCGATACCCTCCAGGCCCTTCTTTCCCAGCTCGAGCAAGCCCCGATGTGGATCACCTTCGACTTGGAAACTCGCGCTGGTCACATTGCTTGCTCCGGCCTTTCCTGGACCCCAACCGACGCCCTCTGCATCCCCTTCATGTGTGTTGAGTCCCTCGATGGCTACTGGGAACTCGACGAAGAAGCAGCTCTCGTTCATCTCACCTACCTCGCCCTCACCCACCCCAACGCAAAGGTTCGCGGCCAGAACCTCCTCTACGATGCGCAATACACCTACCGCCATTGGCACTTCGTTCCGCGCGTAGTCCAGGATACCATGATCTCCCACCATACCATGTGGGCAGGTCTCCCCAAGCGTCTCGACTTCCAGGCCTCGATGTACTGTGACCACTACGTTTACTGGAAAGATGATGGAAAAACATGGACTAAAGATGTGGGCGAAGACCAGCTCTGGTCGTATAACTGTGTCGACTGCGTTCGTACCGACGAGGTCGGGGCTAAAGAACTTGCTGCGATTGAGCAAATGGGCCTGGGCGAGGTCGAAGCTTTCCAGCAAGCGCTCTTCTGGCCAGTCCTCAAGGCTATGCAGATCGGTGTTCGTATTGACAAGAAGGCACGCAATCTCTTTGCGATGGAACTCCAGGAAGAAATGGAAAAACGTGAGGCCTTTTTCGCCTCCATCCTCGGGCATCCGCTGAACCCGCAGTCGCCGGTCCAGATGGCTAAGCTCTTCTACAACGACCTGGGCATCCCTCCGATCATGTCCCGCGCGAAGAAAGGCTCCCCACCTCACATCACCTGCGACGACGAAGCTCTCGTCAAGATCATGAAGAAGGAGCCGCTCACCCGCCCACTGATCAGGGCTATCCAAGAATACCGCTCTCTCGGGGTATTCCTTTCCACCTTCGTCATGGCCGCACTCGACAAAGATGATCGGATGCGTTGTTCCTATAACATCTGCGGCACGGAAACCTATCGTTTCAACTCTTCCAAGAATGCTTTCGGCTCCGGCACCAACCTTCAAAACGTCCCCAACGGCTCCGAAGAAGACGGCCTAGTCCTCCCCAACGTGCGCAAGCTCTTCATCCCCGACGACGGTTTCACCTTCTTCGACATGGACCTTGACCGCGCCGACATGCAAGTTGTCGTATGGGAATCTGGGGAAGCCGCACTCAAAGAAGCCCTTCGTAAGGGTGTCGACATGCACATCCTTAACGCCATCACCCTCGCAGGCAAGGAACTTCCCGACCTCGACTGGCTCTGCGACGGCCACCCTGAATACGACCGAATCAAGTCCCTCTACAAGCGTGAGCGCCAGCTCGCAAAAGCCTTCATACACGGAACTAACTACGGTGGCGGTCCTCGTACAATGGCTATCGCAGCCGGCGTCACAGTCGCACAAGCCGAGCGTTTCCAACGCATCTATTTCGGAGCCTACCCTGGCATCAAAGAATGGCACAACCGCACCGAACTTCAACTGAAAACCAAACACTATGTCCAGAACGCTTTTGGTTATCGTCGTTATTACTTTGATCGTGTTGATGGCCTCCTCCCAGAAGCCCTCGCGTGGATACCACAGTCTACCGTTGCGAACGTCATCGACCGAGCCTGGCTCAACATTCACAACAACATCCCCGAAGTCAAAGTTCTCTTGCAAGTTCACGATTCCCTCTGCGGAGAATTTCCAACCCACAAAAAGGCCTGGTGTCTTCAGCGAATGCAAGAGGAAGCCAGAGTCCTCGTCCCCTACGAAGACCCGCTGATTATTCCTGTGGGGATCAACTGCTCTGAGCAATCCTGGGGAGCATGCAAGTGACACAGCGCAATTTCCCCTCCTGGCTCGATGCCTACGTCAAGTACGCCTCCGTCACCGAAGCCCCCAAACGAATGCACTTCTGGGCCGGAGTCTCTGCCATCGCCGGTTCCCTTCGCCGCAAGGTCTGGATCGACATGGCCCGCTTCCAATGGCTCTGCAATATGTACATAGTCTTCGTGGCCCCTCCGGGGGTCGTCTCGAAGTCAACCACTACCGACATTGCAATGGACCTTCTCAAGGAAGTCCCCGGAATCAAGTTCGGTCCCGATGTTGTGACCTGGCCAGCCCTAGTCTCCGCCTTCGCTGCTTCCTCCGAAGCGTTTGTCTACGAAGACGAATGGCACACCATGTCACCACTCACACTTGTCGCTTCCGAAATGGGTTCCCTGATTAACCCCCAAGATCGGGAAATGGTTAACCTCTACATCACGCTCTGGGACGGCCGTAAGACATTCGAGAAGGTTACTAAGATGTCTGGAAACGATACCGTCGAAGCCCCTTGGATCAACATGCTAGCCTGCACCACCCCACACTGGATCGCAGACAACATGCCAGCAGCAACCATCGGAGGGGGATTCACCTCCCGTTGCATCTTCGTATACGCCGATGAGAAAGAACGCTTCATCCCCTTCGTGGATGAAATGGCTGACGGTACAGACGCAGAAACCCGTCGAAAACTAATCCAAGATCTCGAACATATCTCCCTCAACATAGCTGGTCCTTATAAAATCCACCCACTTGCTCGCGAATGGTATCGTCCGATCTATGAAGAGTTCTGGCGCAATGCCCGCGAACGTATGGACAATACAGTCCTCGAAGGCTACGCTGCTCGTAAGCAAACCCACCTGTTCAAAACCGCCCTGGTCATCGCCGCATCCCAGCGCGACGAACGCATCATCACGCTAGACGATATTCAACTAGCCTCGATGATGTTGACCGACGTAGAGGGTTCCATGGACAACGTCTTCTCCAGAATCGGGCGTACTGAAGATTCTCTCCATGCAGAAAAGTTTGTCCAGTTTGTCATCCGCAAGGGTGGTGTTCCCTACGAAGAAGCCTATCGCCTGGTCTATTCTCACTTCACCGATTTCCGTGATTTCGAAGGGGTCGTATCTGGCGCTATCCGCTCTGGCCAGCTCACTCTCGAACAGCGCGGAGATAAATTCTGGCTTCGCCCAACCGGAGCCGCCGCCGCGAAGTATGCAACAGCCTCCCCAGCTTCGAAGGCTAGCTCGACGTTGGATCTTGTCATGCCATGAACACGATACCCGAGCATAACGTGAACAAGAAACCTCGCCACTTATCCGTTGAACTCCTAATCACGGAAGGCCTCGGGTACTGCTGTGCCTGGGTCTTCTTCATGCGCTTCAAGAGAACAGCCCTGATTGCCGCCCGTCTTGGGGTAACAACCAGGGCCGTTCGTTACGCAAAGGCTCGCTTTAACTCCGGCGAAATCAAGTGCAACAACTGCACTAACTGCATGTGCAAGAAGCTTACCTAATCATGTAGCCCTTGGTGGTCCAGTCTTCTCTGATAGCATCCATAGCTTTCTGGACCGAGCCAAGCCTGCCATTCCGAACCATCATCTCAGCTTGGTTTCGAAGCTCAGCAGAGGTCTTCACCACCATCCCATTCGGCCCACCTATTGCCTGACCCTGCGGTGAAATCTCAGCAGCCGGTTCCTCCCGAGCCTCCCCAGTCAGCCTGCTCCCCGTCGCCTCCAGGTACGCCTGATGACCCTTCGCGCTCATAACATCAGTCCGACCGAACAACCCTGCCAGCTTCATCGCATCTTCCGCTTGGGCTTGCTTCCACAGCCGATCTTCCGTTTCGAGTTTCACGACCTCCTGCGTAAGCTTGTCCCATCCCATCCCATCCAGCGCGCTCGCATTGAACGGAACCTCGTTACTATTCATCGCATCAAGCAAACTCATTTCACACCCCCTTCCACGGGCACACTATGCGCCAGCAACTCTGTCTTCCGATCGCCGCTGCGACTCGACCCAAAGTAATAAGCTAGGATTTGCTCGCACTTCGCGCTAAGGTAGCCCACCAAAGTCCCTGCCAGGACAGACTCGACTTTAGCATAGCCGAGGAGAGTAGCCCCCACCATTGCAAGGAAGGCGCCCACAATAACATAGGCGAGATTACGGTTGGTCGAGTCCTGTACCGACGCCTCGCGCTTTCGAGCTGAATCACGGTCGCTAACATATAGTTGATTCTCCTGAATATCAAGTTCACGCATCTTCGTTTTGAGGGCGTCTTCCGCCATCTTCATCTGAACGATCTGATCGCCTGTAAGCTTCCCCTTCTCAAGTGCTTGCTGAACATCCTTCTCTGTTGCGTTGGTAATTCCGAAGGCTGCCCCGAGAGCTTCCACCGCAAGTCCTGCAAGCGGCCCCCCAAGCGCTGTAGCCACCGTCGGGGCAACCACACCTAGAACACTCTTCCAATCAAACTGTGGCATGTAACCCCTCCGTATAGTGAGCAATTCCACCTACAAACTTCGCAGTCAAGATCTGACCCCTCATCTTCGGGTCAAAGGATACATGGACCCAAGTGCCTTCCTGAATCAACTGGTCAAACCCAATCCCGGAATCTTGGATTATCCTCGCCAGCTCCAGAGCCGTAAACCCCCGCACCTTGATATCCGCCGCCCAACCCCAGATATGGGCAGAGTTCTTAGAACCTCCCACAACCAGGTTCAGATGGGGACTCCTGTATCCGGAAGAAATTATGATTGCGTTGCTCTGCAGGAAAGCCGCTTGTCTAATAACTTCCAGCTTTTCCGCCACAACCTTCAGACGTTTCACAACCTCCGGCCCTGGGGTATTGTCTATCCCAAGCCTGAGGGCCGTCGAACTCTGCGTGAACTCTTCCAATTCAAAATGCGGAGTGAGTCTCATAAAGCCTCCCTAAAGTTTAATATGATCCTTCGCCCACGCCGCAAATGCTAGCAACGGGGCGCCGATATACAGGACAAGTTTCAAAAACACAATGATTCCCTTCGAACGCTCTAGGATGGTAACAAGTTCCACTACCTTTGGGCGGAACTCATTCTCCTGTTCTATATGCAACTCAAGTGTATACTTAAGCTCATTCATCAGCTCTCGAAGGGCGCGGTATTCAGCCTCACTCATCATATCACGCGATTCCAATCTCGCCTTCACCTTCGAGGGTCAGCGCATTGGTTGTGCCGGCTCCGCCAACAAGAAAGTCATCCGTGTCAATTCGTAGCATACCATACCAGTCGAGATAGCTATTCGCCGGAACGCTTTGCCCAGTCCCGATCACCTCGGTCCCAGCCACGTTACCGCCTGTAGCCCCAAGCCAGAGTGAGAATGTCGCCGCGGAAGCAGTCCGATTGCTAACGCGGATGTGGCGAATGATCAGATATGTATCCGAATTACTCGTCCCTCCTGCTGGCATTGTCCCACCGGAGAGTACAGGCGGATTCACCAGGTTACTCGTCATGGTAGTCGACAGCGCAATAGGGCCAATACGAATAGTTTTGTTTGCAGCCATGTTATTCTCCGAAAGTTAAAAAGTTTTTACAGCTACCGCATCACTAAATTACATTGTCCAGGGGGGCCCGACGTACCCATCATCATTGTCGTCTGGCTGAAAAAAGAAGAGAGGGACGAGCTGTGGTGCTGTCGTACTAGGCCCAAGATTGTGTATTGTTGTAACTGAAATCTGTGTCGGCGGCTCCCAATCCCCATCCTGCACTTCCCCGTTCATCCCTGACATAGGGAAGGTTCCATGAGCCATACCTTCGACAGCCGGACTCGTTGCAATTTCATAGGCCTTGTTCACTGCCAACGAGAGCTTATAAAACCAGTCTCGCCAGATCGGAGAATTTAGATCCGAGGCGTTAGGCGGCGGCGGAAATCGAATAGGCATAGTAAAATCCTCAATTAAAAATATGTGCAAGCAGTCTGTCAGAATGCCTTAATCCAACTTTCTCAGTCGCGCTCTACGCTCAGCCGCAGCCTCTCTCCGCTTTCTGGATTCTTCTACCTTTTCCGCGCCGCCCATACCACGATGGTAAATAGTCTTTCCAAACCACGGAAGATAAGAAACCGCGCGGGGGTCTTGCTGAATAAGTGTATCCATTACTTTATACGGTGGTGCTACAAGTCCCGCCACAGCTTCCGCTGGTTTTCCTGCTTGCACCTTATCCTGTACATAGGATGACCACCCATAGGTTTTCAGGGCGTTGTCCCAAACATCGGAGCCTTCCAGTGGATCATCTATCCCTAAAATCCAGGATCGAACCTGCGCAGTAGTGGCACCAGCAATTCCAAGGGTTATGCCGAGTTTCGTCAGGTTCCCGAGGCCCTTTGCAATACGACCATTCTTTATTTCCTGATAGGCATCCCGGCGAAGTATATCGAATTGCTTCAACTGATAGCTTTTCAGCATGTACAGAATTCGCCCATTGGGGTTATCCAAATACCCTTGTGGCATTTCAAGTTTGCTCACCGGCTGTAAATTCGACAACTCATGAAATGCAAGTAACTTTACCTGCGGGGTAACCTGCTTGGATTTCAAGTCAGCGAGTAGCTGTGGGAAATCCGACCCGAACGCAGCTGCATACTTTTCTCCCAGCTTCGCAGCACCAGACTCTGTACGAGCCAGCCTTTGCGCAGAGTTAATTGCCGAATTCAGAACTATATCTTTCCCCCAAGCATCAATCTTGCTAAACACCGGCTTCAGCACAAAGTTCAAAATCTTTGCAGACTTCCTAGTCCCGACAAACTCTTCCGATATATGGTCAGCCAGTCCGAAATCCTTCATGCTAACTTGTTGCTTCCCGGTGATCTGCTGCACCACAGTCTTTAAGGTAGGACGAAGTCCAGTCTGATAAACTGACATTATGGCGTCACCAGACTGCACAAGGCCTGAAGTCAAATCCCCCAGCAGCGCTATATTTCCATAGTTCTTCGCGTCCTGAACGAACTTCGAAGATACCCTCTCACCGCCGATAAACCTAGATCGAAGCAACGAAGCCATCTCGGGTACTTGTTCTGGTATAATAGTCTTCTGCCGAAGCTCTCGCTCGATCAACTGCCCAATGGATTGCTCAATATCCAGTCTCGGTTTCCCGTTATGCTCTACACGGACAGCATCCTTTCCGAAGAACCTAACCTTCTCTAGCTCTTTAACAGCCGTCCTGGCATAGGTGTGAAAAGCTTCAGTCGGTGAGAAATAGAACTCTTCCATCTCCGGGGTAAGATTTTCTATCTTTCGATGCTGGGTAAATGAAGGTTTCCTCCCGCCGCCAAGTCCACCTTGCTGCATAAAAGTATTGATAATGGAAGAGGCTTCCTCAGTTGAAAGACTAGTCTCCCCCCGCCGTAGTGCGGCTGCCTCTGCTCTCGCAAGTTTTTCTTGCAGCTTCGTTTTCTGCTCAAATCCCATCTGAGCAAGTAGACCTTCCCTATCGGCGACCATCCGAGGGAAGTAATCCTCTCTCATATGAGAGAGAATCCCCGCCTGCTTAAGCTCCTTCCCGAGAGAATCCAACGTCTTCCTCACCTCGATCCAATCTTTCGCAAACTGAGGATCGCCAGACCCACGTAATACTTGCTCCACCGCAGAAAAGTCATTTCGAAGAAGTGCACTGTTGAGGGCCGCTTTGGAATCCTTTGGGAGTTTATTCATCTTCTCCAGGAAAGGATCGACTGCCGCAATAGCTTTATGCGTCCGATCGAACACACCCAGTTCGAGGGCTACGGCACGATGCCAGATTGGCTTGCTGATATTTGCAATTCGGGTAGAGGTTATCCCACCTGCGTACTCAATACCACGGGCAAGACTTGTTTTAGGCAGCGCACCAAGACCAAGTCCCAGCAAGCCGCCCAGGAAAGCTCCGCGAATAGGGTCATCAGCCAGGAAACCACCGGCGACCAGGCCGGTACTGATGATACCAGCTTTAATCAGAAGATTGCGATCAATATTTCCGTATTGCTGAATGCGGCCCTTGTGTTGAGAAGTCGGAACTTCGATCCAGGAGTGGCCGGAGGCGTCGACAACTTCCTTCCCACCGAGACCCTTAAGATAGGTTTCTATATCCGTGCGATAGCGGGAGTGGATGGACTGGTGGCCGGGATCGGTAAAGCCAGGCTTAAAATCCGCTATATCTTTTTCTACTTGCTTTAATTGGTGTTCGTGATATACTTTTGCTTGCGCACGATCTTCGACAGAATAATACCGATCAACGGAGTCAAGTTTCTTTTGTACATCTGCTGCATCTTCCTTTAGGCGAGCAAGTCTGTATTCGTTTGTACCCCACCCCTCCACCTTCGCCACGGTATCGGCGGTTGCGAAGCGAACAACGTCTGGTTTACCTAAAAATTGTTGCTCGAACTCAAGGGCCTCTTGCCGTCCTTGCTCCCCTAGGGCGAAGTCGTCAGCTGTCGAATTTTCGATATCCTTAAGTAGGACTTCGTGGCTTTGGCGCTTTTTAGCGGAGGCAGCCAGCTCCTCCCGAATCAGTCTCCGCGGCCAGTGCTTGAGCATGGGACCTACATTGGCGTTTATAGAGGTTGCCTCAGCCTTCACCCGTAGTTCATCCGCCTTCGCCGCAAGCTCGTCCCGCACATACTTAAGTCCCCGCGAGCGATCAAAAGTCTTTCCGAGAACCTTATCACCAAGGTCATATAGCTCCTGAACAGAAATCTTTGTATCACCTGTCGGGGATTTATCAAACTGCCGATCGTGTTCTGCAAAAACTTTCAGCGCATCATCTACCTCGACGCGTTTGTTAAGTATATCAATAGCTTGTTCTGGTGGGGCTGCCCCCTTCGTATGTTGCGCCAGATCGCTCTGCACTTCCACCACATGCTTGACTCCACCTTCGTCGAAGCTCCGGGTCCAACCGAAGAGTCGCGGATCCTTGAAGTGATTCGCGTCAGAAAGCTCCATGTGCTCGGGAAGGCGGTAGAGGGTGGTGGTGGGATGCGCGCCCGGATCGCCTGGTTGTGGCTCTCTATCAATATTACGTAGGCTATCCGCAGTCATACGGTCTATTCTATCCAGCCCATAATCCGCATACTCACCAGTCGCCTTCGCTTCAAGCGTATGATCTCCCGTAGCCAAACGGAAATCACGAACAAGTTCCTGTGACGTAACCTGTTCACCTTTCGTCGCGAGAACCTCAGTCAGAACATCCTTCTCCGCTTTCGAAACGTCAGCCCGCCGGAGCTCCTGCTCAATCATCGCCTTCGGAATTTCCGTCCGATTCTGCGGGAGTCGCTCCAGCGTCTTGAGCGTATACTTCCCTTGCGCCAGCTCCCCGCCCAGTGTCCGTAGCGCCCCGATATCAGGCATCTTCCCAGAGGTCGCAAGTAACGCTCCGCCCAGGGCCAGTCCGCCCATTGCCTTTTTCGCTTCCTCTGGATATACCCCAGCCAGCGCGGCTGTCCCCGTTGCTAGCCCAAGGGCCACCAACAGCTTCGGGTCAATCTCACCCTTTCCCAGCAACCTCGGATCAGCCTTGCTAGCCGCTAACAATCGCTGTGCCCCCTCAGCCTCAGATGCACCAAGAATAGCTGGGCGAACCTGAGCCTCTCCACCAAGATTCGTAGGTTCTTCTGGCCCCAACCATTCACCCTGTTGCACGCCCCGCCCGAAGCTCTCTTTCGCGTCAGCTCGCTTTGCCCTGATCTCTTCCATCACGGAAGCCAGTGTAGGATTGTTCTTAGTTGCAGCTTCGGCAGCTTTCTTCGTAGCACCGGATTGCATCATGTTCTGAGCAGTACTCGCGGCACTCTTACCAGCATCATCTGGGGTATATGATTTCCACGAACCCCCGGATTCTGATACTTTGAACGGAGTGGGTTGCCGATAGGGAGCCTCACCAACAGGGAGCTCAGGCCCCGCGGCTCTTTCCCCATACCCACGCAAGATTTCATCTACCGAGGCCAGCGTTTCCTTCGCCCCAGTTGCTTTCCTTGCCGCTGCCGCATCCTGCACAAAGTCATTAAGCTTCATCACCCCGCGTTTCGTTGCGCTCCCCAGACCCGGAATACCAAGCGTCAGAATCTCATTCGCCAGAATCTGTAAGCCGGCAGCAGGAATTCCAGTTTTCTGCTCAACCGAATTCGAACCTTCTGCGATCTTCTCCGAGACGAAATTCATAGCTTGTGTTACAGGCGCATCTTCATACTCTTTCTCAACGCCAAAAGCTTTCAGCACTTTCTGCATCGGATTAATGAGCGCTTCAGAAACTTGACTACCACTCTCCAGAGCTGACTTATAGATATTACCCCAGCTTTCCCCGGTCCAGGGTTTTGCGGCGGCTCCAACAAGGGTAGCACCAAGGCTAGCTCCAACTCCGACAACGGCTCCCGGAAACGAAAGCGGAAGATCAATCAACGAAGCCGCGCTGCCCGCAAAATCACGACCTGGTGAAGACGGAGCTTCGGGTTTATCTCCCACAGCCGCCTTCGGGGCCGCCAACGCCTCTTCAAAAGAAAACGTATTACCCCCAGCAACCTCCGGGGGAGCAGCCGCTACGCCAGCTTCTTCAAAGCTAAAAGTTTCGCTCATTTCAAACTTTCGAAGTGATCACCCTTCCACAAGGCTGGACCTCGGGCTGTGTTATACACTTGCCCGGAGACGAGAGAATCTTTGGAAGTTGGTAGTGGGGAGATTGCAGGTTTCCCGACAGGACCGGAAGATTTTCCTTGAGCCTCTTTGCGCGCAGGGCCGACCGGGCGTTCGGGTTCTTTACTCCCAGCATCCCGCGTTACGGTTTTGAACGGATTCCAGCTTGCCCCATCGACCACGATCTCCCCAAGCACACTTTCCCGGGCCTGTCGCAGTGCCTCTTCCTTCGAAATCGCATCCCCATCCTCCATCCCAAGCAGGCTATCGGCAAAGATCTTCTGCGCCCGCATCCGAACATCCATCGCGGCTTCGACCTTCTTCCCTTGCGGAAGGGACTTGAACACACCCTGCGGATCGGAATCAGTCAGCACGCCAATCTCCGCCTCGCGGTCTTTCTCGCCCTTCATAGCGAACTCACTCGTGGCCTTTGTGGTAGCTGCACGAGTTTTAACTTCCATCCCGGTGCGAAGTCTCGCCTCTCTTGCTGCATCCGTTTTCTCCCGCAGCAGTTCCCGCTCTTCCCGAGTTTTCTGTTGAGCTTCCAGAACTTTTTCCCGAGCAGTCTTGATTTCCAGCTCCTTCAATTGAAGCCCCGTCACCCCAAGCATTGTCTGCCGTTTGATCCAAGCCTCAGTCGCCGGCCCCCAAGTCCTGTACTGCGAGGGTATAGTCTTCCCGGCCTTCGCCGAATCTGCAATGAACGAATCCAGAGATCCCTGGTCATACACAGTCGTTGCCCGTCCTGCCAGCAACTTATCCTGATTCATCCCAACCTGCACTTGCTCGATCGCGGCATTCTGAATTCTCGTGCGAAGATCCTCCGCTTGCTTCAGCATCCCAATCCCCGACTTCGGATCAACCGCCATCAGATCCGTTCCGGCAGTTTGAAACTGATTCGCCAAGCGATTCTGCAAGGTCAGAGAATCCGTAACCCCAACATCTTCCGCCCGCTTCTTAAACACATCGGCAAGCACGCTTTTCGACTGCCGATTCGTTTGAGCAGCCTCCATCCGCTGCTGCATTTGGTACTGTTGATCTTCCTTCCGCTGTTGCATGTCTTGCAACCCCGAGAGAAACCTCAACCCACCAAGATAACCTTCCATCAATCCAGCCATGATAACCCCTTAAACGTAGCCCGACATGGTGAAGGGAAGGTCAGTCGAATCTGCTGTACCCGTCATAAACATCTTCTCTGTGGAATTTCCCCAGGCATCATACCCATTCGTTCCGATCCCCGATCCAGAGATCGTGCTCAGGAACGCCTGATCCGTATTGTTCTGCGAGTTCTGTTGGAACTGTTGCGCGTTCTGCGCGATTCCAGTCCTCATATACTGATCCAGCAGTTGCCCTTGATTCACCCCAAGGTTTCCCTGCCCAAGCTCTACCTGCGCCTGATTATTCTGCGTACGCTCCGCCAGCCCAGCATACCCGAGTCCGATCTGCTGCTGGTTATTCTGCGCGCGTTCCGCCAGACTCGCATAATTATAATTCGTATTCTGCGAGTTGCTCTGAATCCCCGCGCTCATCCCAGACAGTTCGGCCAGTCGATTATAGCTGTTCTGGAAAGCTCCTTCCGAAGCCCCCATCGCAGACAACGTGCGGTTGAACTGCGCCCCGTACTCCTGGCTCGCCATACCTTGGCCATACTGCTGGAGTTCTATAGCTGCATTCCCGGACTGCAATAGTCCCCTCGCCGCCGCACTCCGCTCGACAGCCTTCTGTCCCTGATCCAGCCGCCATTGATAGCTAGGATCACTCGTAGAAAACTGCCCATTCATCAGAGTCTTCAACTGATCCGCATACCCATTACTTGGATCTTGCTGCATCTTCGCATCAAGTTGCGGCATGTACTTTGCGTTGGCAACTTCCTGCGGAGTCTGCACCCGAGCGATCGGGGCAGCCGCAACCTGCTGCTGGGCTATTGGGGCTGCGGTAACGGCCGACTGCGCAATCGGCCTCGTATTGTACTTATCTTGGTACGCCTTGGAATCAATGTAACTTACCCCAGGCGCGTGAATCGAATATTGGGACAATCCCTGAGCTGCAGACATTATTGCACTCCCTTCTCAGCTAGTATATCAAGGGCCTCGGCCCGGAATGGTGTGTCTTCACTGTGTTGTAGCTCGAACGCCCGGCGGTAGGAAGCCCCCAGCCTACGAACGCGGGAGCAGTTCAGGTTCGTGTTGAGCAAAAGGAATGTAGACCAGGTCTCATAATCATCATCTGAATATCGAATATACACCACTCCGTTTCTCTTATCTGAGATCAGCGTAGCCTCATCGAAAAACTTTCGGTCGGAAGTCTGCGCATCCAGATTTGAACTGCGGAGGGTTACTTGAATCGGAACATAGTCAACGGCCATATAGCCCCCTACGGTAAGGCAACATCATATATATAAGCATCCGTATAATTCTCGGGGTGCATCTGCAACAGATCTCCGGAGGTCTCGTCCTGAACTATATCCAAGTCCCCAATTCCGGCGTAGAAAACCCCCGTAAAATACGTAACGTCGAAGGATCTAATCTCTGCATCCGTATCGGGATCTTCCGGAGGGGTTTCCAGCTCCCCGATGAAGTAGGCAAAGTTATCTTCGTCAATGTAATGCACTGTAGCGAACCCATTAAATGCATCTTCCAGTGCGCCGCGAAGTTCAACTATCTGCCCATCCACATAAGGATGCGCAACAAAGGACACAAACGCATACTGCTGTGCGTATACAATACTAAGCGCCATGCTAATCCCCTCCGCTAGTCCAAGATCCCGGCACAAGACTAGTCCACTCATGCCAGAAATTTGTTAGTGTATCAAATACCAGCGTCGCATTCAGATCCACCAAGGTCAGTACATACAACGGATGACCCTTCATCTTAATAAAGTAAGCATACACGCCAGAAAGATCACTAGCCGAGATAACCCGCTCAACCGCCGGGGTGGAAATCTTCTCAGGAATCGTTCCGTTGAAGCGATAGATCGAGCGTCCCTGTTGCCGAGTAACCCCCATAAAGTACAGTGTATTTTCCGTATCCGCAATGGTCTCAGCTGAAGAACATCCAACCAGCGCTACAGCGTTCGTTACGGGAAGGAGCGGCGAGCCGGTCGGATTTCCAGCATCGTAGAAAAACTCGGTTGTGTACTTTCCGAAGGCAACGATGTAGTTCACCATGCGTCGAATCGCTACACCATCATCTGGCATAGAGGTAGCTTTGATGACATTCAATCCAGACCAGGTGAGGGGATCCTCCAGCTCAGATCCGTAGATGTACCCAAGGGGCGTCATCACATAGAACGTACCATCGAGATACGCCGCTCCCGGGACAGTTTCAGCTGGATAGTCAGGATCCAGAACCTGTATCATATCCATATCGTACACACGATAGGCGTCTTCCGTCGACTTCATAAAGAAGCTTTTCGGGTTCGTGTCTTCTGGAATTGCGATGAAGGCGTAGGTAGTATCTGAAGGCATAACCTCATTAGCTACTGCAACGTCCCCAACAACCCCAAACCCGCCGTCAGTAGCCAGACTATAAAACAACCGACCCCCACGAACGAAGTAAAGATCATTCCCGTTCTGATAGCAGCCTTGAGCGGAGCCAGAATAATCCGAAGCAGTCTCAATGTTATACCCACCTGCGATCTCTTCCGGCGGGTAGTACGTAACCGGGCTAGTCCCCGAACGCTTCATCACGAAGGTTTGACCCGTGCCGCCTGTCTCTGCAAAGGCGTTAATGCTGACCTCGTCGGCAACTCTATCGCTATTTCTAGCACCATAGGGGAAGGCCAATGGAATCCTCATACCTACCTCCCCGACCGATCAACGCTGAAATACACAGGAGCCTCGTCCACAGAGAAGTCGAAACAGTCTTCCAGGAACCGTGCAGCTTTCGCCGCAACCTCCCCCCGAACATCCGGTGGGCACCCATACTCCAAGGACAACTCATCCGCCAGTCCCCACTTAATCGCTTGGAACCATTCCTGCGGAAGGTCAAAGTTGTCCGTCGTGGATACCATGTCGAAGATAGGAACCTGCACGATTCCATGGAAAGTTCTGGTGTAGTCAGAAGGTGCATTATACACGGTTACTATCCCTGTTCCTAACTTCGGATCATACCAGTATTGGTTCGGGACTCCGGCCTGCGTCTTCTGCGCGAATTGGTTGTAGTCCTGCCGTGCGATCTGAATCAGCTGCGTATCCTGACTGGTTTCATCAACCCTAATCCAGGCATCGCGAAAGCGGAGTGGGCGGGGAGTTGCGAGGCCAGCGAGAGAAATCGAAACATCGGCATCGGTAGGCCATTCTGGCGGCGTGTCTAAATAGGGATCTATATATCCAGTATCTGCGGTAGAAGGGCTAACTACTTCTATCCCTGTTATCCCACCATTTTCCACTGTGAATTGCACCGTAGTACTTAAGGCACCATTTTCGTCATCAAGAATATTTGCGTAGTGAGTACCATCCGTGCCATCAGTCCCAGCTTCAACGATAACAAGCCCCTCCGTTACCGGCACACCACCGGCTACGCCGAGCGGATACTGCACCAATCCACTCAGCAGAGGAAAGCTAATTTCATCCAATTTCCACAGCGGTATACTCTTCTTCTGCCAGGCCTTAAGAACAATGTTCAGAGCTTGGTTGCAGTTCAGGTAATCCTCGATCGTCGGAACGGCCCCCGCTCCAAGCTCCCGGAGCAACCGCAACGAAGCCTTAATAACATCATCTCGAGTCAGCGTAAAATTTGCAATGCCAGTTGTTGCCATGCTACACTCCTAAAGGATTGGGTGGTAGTGGGAGAGCCTCTGCCTCCGCCGTGAATACATCAGGACTTTTTGGGCGAGAAATCTTGACAGTCTGATCATCCTTCACACTGCGTACAAAGTCCTGAGGGTGTCGAGGTTCCCAGTGGGCAGCGCACACATAGAAGCCATCCCACGTTTTCTTTACTTTCGAGGCTTTTGTAGTACGTCCGCAGGCATCGCATATTACATTGTTATCACCTGGGTTATAATATGAATTTCCCATGTTATGCCCTTTCTCCAAACGAAACTACAACCAGATCAGTCATCGGCTTCACTAAGCGCCCTGTGTTTATATCGTACTTGATTCCGTAAGCGTTCAATGTCCCGGTGTAATCATTCCCATTAGGACCATATTGCACGCCAAGAAGAACCTCCCCCGGCTGAGGCCACACACCGCCAATACCAGTGTAGGTAATTACAGCAGAACGACCTGTGTAATTGTAGATACCTCCGGAAGCGGTTAGCTTTCTATTACGATGTATCTGGGCATTCGCACCCACAACCGCGTAAGTTCCACCCTGAGAGACCAAAACTTTCGAGCGTAGGAGGATTGCATCCTGCCCCGCTATCGAATAGTCCCCGCCCTGCCCTTGTATATACCTGTGTCGAGTTAGTATTGCGGTCTGCCCTGCAAGGCTATATGAACCGGCCTGCGCCAACAGTAGTCGCGAGCGTTGCAACACAGCCTGAGCTCCGCCAATACTATAACTTCCACCTTGGGCAGTCAGCGTGTAGAGAATCGCCGTGCCGGTGTATGTGATTACAGCAGAATTCCCAACGAACGAATACGCACCACCTTGTGCAGTGAGCGCACGATTCCGCGCTAGGCTTGCTTGTGCACCCCCGACAGTATAACTTCCCCCGGAGGCCGTCAATAGGCGCCCTCGCTTCAGGGTAGCTGCCGCCCCAGCTACTCCATACACCCCGCCGATTGCTGCAATAACACGACTCTTCAGAAGAGCCGCGGATGCCCCGATAACACTGTACGAACCCCCCTGAGCAATCAATGTCCGAATCTTGCTAAGGATCGCTTGTGCTCCGGCAAGAGAGTAAGTTCCACCTTGGGCGAGTATAAATTTACTTTTGCGAAGACTGGCGGAAGCCCCTGTAATATTATAGGAACCGCCAGAATTAAATAAATATCTATGCTTCGCCAGGATTGCTTGCGCACCGGAGATTACATAAATGCCGCCAGTTGCAGCAATATTTCTATTATGCGAAATTTGAACACCTGACCCCGCGTGAAAATAATTCCCACCTTGAACTATAAGGTATTTATTCCTTTGAAGTGTGGCACTGGCTCCGGTAAGAGTATAACTACCGCCAAGAGCTATGAGCGTATAACCACTAGAGATTGGGGCCTCGGGAACGAGCAAGTCTGCGTAATGGACGCGCCATTCGCTCGCCGGGGCTGATACGCCAAAAACCCACTCGCCGAATACTACCGGCGCAGCATCGTTCGGCTGCTGATTCGCCAATAACGTCGCGGCGCTTCTTCTTCTTCTTCTTCTTGCAAGAAGCAAGCCGGTCGTCAGCGGGTTTTTCCCATCAGCCACGAATTACCCCTGCGTGAAAACGGCTGAACCGGAAAGCTGCGTGGTCGTTGTAGTTTGCGGGATATAGATCAGGAACGGAACGGTCGTGTCGTAACAGCGCGGCATCCCGGATGTCAGGGCATCAACGGCGTTCGGAATGCCAGCCGCTGGCAGCTCCAGTGTCGCCAGAACGCGATAGGCGACAAGGTGCATCGTGCCACTAGTCCAGGTTGCGGAAAGGGTAAGCGTCTGCACCGAGCGCACGCCGGTATCGCCTGCTGCCAGGCCAATCGGGTAGAAGGTACCGGCAGCAGAAGTTGCGACTGTCGCCACGCTGTTCGTTGCGGTCTTGCCCGAGGTGTTGGCATCGTTGGTATAACTGACCGTGATCGTCGGGGTACCTGCGCCGGTAGCGCCCGAAATCTCGACGCCGAGAATCACGCCCACTCCATTGGTCGAGCCGTTCATATCACGCGCCGGCCAAGCAGCCGAGTTGATCGTCTGCGCGCCCGTCGAGGTAATTGTAAATCCGGAGTTATGCCACAGACGGTCGCAGAGCAGCAGCATGCCGGCTTGCGCAGACGACACGCCGGAGAATCTGGCGAGGTGCGTATTGCCGCTGGCCGCTGGAATCGGCACTTGTCCGGCATAGCTGGTCAGGGCCGCCCCCGCAAGGCCGGGAGTCGGTGCTGCTGCCGCTCCAGGAACACCCGCAAGGTAGAACGGGCTGAACGGCCTGCCGGCTACCATCGTTCCAGTAACCGCCTTGGAGAAGAAGCTCGGCGGCTTCATGCCGGCCAGGGCTAGGTCAAGTGTCGTGATTGCCATTTTAGATTGCCTCGAATTGGTAACGCAGGTTGCCGTAATCGGTAATTGAATCCGCTTCGCCGCCGGAGAGCGTTTGCGCGTAGGTGGTCGGGCTGGCCGGCGCCGGGTCATGCGTCCAACTGGCGATGGTCGTGCTGCCTTCCCGCAGTCTGACGATGATGCCGCCGCCTGTTGCCGAGATGCGGTAGCGCACGATATGGCCGGTACTGAGCGCCGGATCGGTCAGGCTTCCGAGCGCAACCTCGCAGGTCGATGCGCTGGTGGTGGTGATGTAGTCGCCGTCATCGGCTACCGTCTCGTCGAGCATGGCGAACAGGTCGGAGCCTGTTGAAGCAGTCCATGTGCCGGCGGATACATCCGAAATCGGGAGGGCGTACTGCACCGCGACAACCGAAGCAACAAGTACCGTCTCTTTTGAAAAAACCTGCCACGGGTTTTCACGAATCGAGTGCGCCTCGCTCGCGGACAAAATGCGATTCCACATCAATAACAGAACGACAGCGGTGTTGTTGTGAGCGGCCAGCTCCCCCGTTCCGGTAACATAACAACTTGTGCAAATATTGGTCTTGCTCGGTATTCCAGACAGGATCGTTGCTGTATAGACGCCTTCGCGGATATAAAAAACCATCTCTCCAGTCGTGTCATCGTGACAAGCAACGATAGCGTGCTCTGTATCAAGAGCGACACCGGATAATCCAAATACGTCTTTTTCCCAAGCGCCGCCATTCGACGCCCAAACCGCAAACGCGCCAGTGCTGTCGATTCCGTATTCAATCCCGGAAGTCCCGACTTCATGCCCGACCAATATGCAATCATGCTCATCTGGAACAACCAACATGAACAGTGATGTATCACCAACAGGTGCCGGAGAATAGTCGTATCTGTGAGAAAAAGCAGGGTCTGACCCGCTCCAATAAGACACCCCACCCCCAACGGCGACGCGCTTTGTCACTTGACTAACAGGACGCCTTCCGTCTACTTCGTTGAATCCAGTGGGCGGATTGTCGGTCAATACAAGCCCAGCCGTAATCGGGTTTTCCCAGTCAATTCCAACCGGAACCTGCGGCTGGCTGGTGCGCGTCCGCTTGGCAACGAACATTTTATGCTGGCGCCACAGTGCGCGGCGTTACCTTAAGCGTCCAGCCAGCCGACACAGTTTGACCCGTGCTGGCGTTGTACAGATAATACTCCGCCTCCAGCGGCAGGTCACGGCCAACGAGGGTCATGTACTGCGGTGTTGTCACGTTGTTAGGAAAAAAGTTCCCGATGAAGCGCGTTGGACGGCTTGCCTCTGGCACCTCCGTATCAGAGGTTCCGTCGACATTTATTGGGCGGGCAAGCAAGCTGATCGGAGGGCCGGATAGTGGCGCTGACCCATACGTACAACCAAGGACAAACTCAGCATCCGGGTAATACGCCCCATCGGCAGCGAGGCTATATGATGCGTCATTTGCCTGCACAATTACATCAGTAGCTATTGCCCCACCGTTCGCTTCAAGCGTTTTCGTTGTCCCTAGCTTGACAATCAATTCCCCGGCCATGTCAGTACCCGTTCAGCGCGCTGGAAATGTCTGTCATGCTGATCTGTCCGGCGAAGTTCAGCTTCAGCGCGGTCACCGTATTTTCCGTTGCACTTGTGCCACCAAGATATTTTTCACCGTTCGTCGCCTTGCGCGTACAGGCCCGCAGGACGGCGACGGAATCGGTATTCCCCCACACATCCTTGATCGCCGAGCGCATCTTGTTCCGGGAAAAGTCAATTGGTGCGAAGTCGAGCATCAACTTCCACGCCTCGCGCTTACCGGCAGTCAGGCCGTCAAACTTGGTCACGTCGCCTGCCTCGAACAGCAGGCGGTTTGTCATGGCTGGATGCCAGACATCGACCAGCGAAGCAGTATTACACCATGCTGTCAGCGAGACATCGTTGCGGATCGCCAGCGCGGCGACAACACCGGCATCGGTTTCGGCACGCAGGGCGTTGGCTAGGGTTTGTGATTGTTCTGGGGTCATGATATTCCCTTAGGTTATCTTAAACACGCCGACGGAAGCAGTCTGATCCAGATCAACCACAACAGTCTCGCCCGAAGCCACCACCTGCGAAGAGCCGTAATCCCAGTAACCTGGAATAATGTTCACAGTCTTGTTCACCAGCAAGGCATAGCGGAAGGTGAAGCCACCGCCGGAAGCCGTCCACGTAGCCGGATCTGCCAGGACCAAAACAAAGTCCGAACCGTTCATACTGGAACTGGTTGTAGAGACGTTGTTCCCGCCGGCTGTGTAACCACCACTCGTCGCCAGGTCCGTAGTTCCCGAGACAAAGGTCTTCGAACCCGGCACCGTATTTGTGAGCACAACAGCCCACTGATCAGTCCCGGAGTTAATACTTTCAGCTAGATCCTCATTAGCCGCAGGGATCTTCACGTAAGATGCAGTTGGCATTTCAATATCCTTTAGTAAGAGAGGCTGGCACGGTTATCCCAAATGTTATCAAACTTGGTATCCCCATCAGCATATTTCAGATTTATTCCTGAGGTGGTATCCAAACGGCGAATCCTCCAAGAAGGCGCGGACGTAGCTGAACCGGGTTGCGACTCCCCAAAATAGATTAGTGTTGCACTCGCCTGATCCCAGATGATTTGATACTGAAGATCTGAGAACTGTTCGGATACTGAGCTCATGTTACTGGCCTATTGCCTGTTTGAGTTTCTCAGCTCGCACATTGAAATCCGCAATAGCCTGATCCAGATGCCCGGTACGTGCAGCGATATCAGCTTCGCGGATGACCAGAACCTCTTCCCGCTTTTCTGCATCCTTCAGCTTCTCCCGGAGTTCCTTGCGAGTGGCGCTGACTTCCGACTTCAGGATAGTCAGTTCACTTTCACTGGCCGCAACCTCAGCCAACCGACCATTGAGTTCTGCCAACTTCCCCTCAGCAACACGTTGCGCTTCCGCCAGAATTTCGTTGGCCTTGTCACTAGCTACCGCTAACGCCTTCTCAGCCTTCGCATGAAGCTTTTGAATATCGCCAATCTTCCCGACAGCCGCAATCATAACATCCAGCCGAGCTTGCTCGTCTTTCATGACAGCAACGGATTCCTTAAACTTGTCCGGATTGGTAACAATATCCAGGAATTGTTCAACCGATTTCATATCCATCATGCACCACCTTGGATGATCGTGAGAGTGGCAGTACCCGAGCCCGAGTTGTTCGTAATACGAATTGCACGAACTGGGGAGGAGTAATTACTATCCGCATTGGCCGTCTTATTGACGAGCACAGTATGCTTGAAGGCAACGGGGGTGACCGCGGGGTCCTGGATGTTATCGAACGTATGCTCGACGTCAGTAGAAAGTGTCCCACTGATTACCAACCCAAGGCCAACGGAGAAATCTGATTGGGCATAGTCCAGGGGAATCCACGGCGACGATCCAGTACCTGTTTTTGCTACTACGATTGGGCGCATTTAGGGCTCCTTAATAGGGGGGCCGAGACCCCCTCAGTTACATTAAACGCGGCCAGCGATTTCGCAAGCGCAGGTCAGGTAATCGACATTCAGCGGCCCGGCGGCTGTACCGATTGCCATCGTCGGATTGAGCTGGATGGTGCCCAACGGCAGATTGGCGAGAGTGCCGAGTGTGCCAGCTGCACCAAACGAGCCAACACACACACCACCGTAGTAGACATACAAGGTAGGATTGCCGCGGCCGTCGTAGTAAAATCCGACAGAAGTCCGAGCCGAGTTGACTGCGACCGCGGGCGACGGCAGGGTCACGGTGGTGGTACTACCGGCAGCAGCCTTGATATTGATTTGCCAGGCGGTGCCAGCGGCGGCCTTGGTGAAGTATACACCGTCGGTAGGAGCCGTCGGAGCGCCCTTGATTGCGCCGATAACATAGTTCGGAGCGGAAGTATCTGCGGGAAGAACCAGACCAGCCTCGAACCAGAACTGAAGACCACTACTGCTGGAAGTTGCTGGGTTGAAACTGAAAGCACCCCCTGGCAAGGTATTCGATTGGGTGCCAGAGGTTCCCCAGGTCAATGCAAGCGCACCACCGAGGATCGAGGTAGACAGAGCGGAGCCAGAACCAGCACCACCAGCTACAACAGTCCAGTCGCCTGCGGCGTACTGGAAGAAATCATTTTGGTAAATTGCGAGATTGTTGCGATCAGGGACAACAAGATTGCCCATGATACTGCCTGGACGGTTGTTGGTAATGCCATTTGCAAAGCGAGTAGGGTTGCCCATTTTGAAACTCCTTACGTTAAACAGTTAACGAGGCTGACCTCGTAAGGGGATATAACAAGATTACTTCAGCAAGGCTTTCTCGGCTTGGCGGGTGCCTTCACCGGGGTCTTGCCCCGCTTGCGCGGTTTCGGGATTGCAGCCATACTGTATTCCCTCCATGAACACGGTACAATGGGGTAATGCGAACACACTACCCCATCTACTACTTACGGACCATTCGATCCGTACACAGCGCGCGGGTCAACGAACCCGACCGAGTAACGCTCATAGCCCAGGGCCTTGGCGTTCTTCGTGTCGAAGTCGTTGTCCTGATCGAACGAGATACCTTCGCGTTCCAGGAACAGCATGCCCTTGCCCGACTCGACGTTGGTACGAACGAACCAGGCCTGCGGAGCGGTGAAGTAGTGATTCAGCTTCACACCGCCGGGGATAGCACTGGTCGCATTCAACACGTTAATGTCGTTGTTTGCGTTGCCAGGCTGGAGCGCCGACTTCAGGATACGATTGGCGTTGAACCAATTCGCCGGGGCCACGTGCAGGCTCTTCGGCATCAGGTTGATCAGCAGACCGCGATCGTCAGTAGCTTGCATGATCTGGATCAGCATGTCTTCCAGAGCAGCTTCGCTCAGGTCGGCATCCACGGTCAGCTTGTTGGAGAACGTACCGCCCGAGGTATTCGGATGGGCGGTCGAACACAGGGCCACACCATCTGCACCGAGATACGAGCCGCTGAAGGCACGATTGTAGATGTTTGCGCACACACGTTCCTTCGTCTGACGGAAGGCGCGGGCGTTGCTGGTGGCGCGAGTCTTGCTCACCTCCATGTAGAGGTTGTCCTTCAGCTCTTCGTGCGTGACGATGTAGCCGAGGGCGTAGGCCAGGTGGACGAAACGAGTCGTCGGGCCCTGGGTTTCGGAATCATACTCCGCAGCCTTGCCTTGCGGCTTGACCGGAGCAAGACCGAAGCCCGTGATCTGCACGAACTCTTCGTAAGCCTGCTCTGACGTTTCCACGTCGAACAGGTCCGTGTACTCGGTCACGTGGTCGTTGTAGGTACGACCCCAGAAACCTTTCACCCCAGGCCACAGTGCCTTGGGATGGTTGCTTGTCATAATGACGCCAGCCATGATCTACTCCTTAAACGCCAGCGGTGTTAGGACCGCCAAGCTCGTGTTGGTTGAAGATGACGTAGACCTTGGCGTAGGTGCCGGGGGAGGTCAGGTCGTTGTCCGGACGGCAAGGCGCGCCGACGATCTTCAGCGGGAGGGCCTGGGTCGTGTTGGCAGCGGAGCCTTGAGCGTAGCTCGCGGAGTTGAAGGCCGGGACAGCCGGGGCGGTAGCCACGAACAGCGGGCAGTTCTTGTTGAACGCTGTCGCTGCGATGGTGTCGGCCTGGGCCTCGAAGACAGTGGTCGGATCATCAGCAACCCACACGAAGTAGGCTTTCGTCTTCGTGGCCGGGATGGAGATGGTGCCGAGGGCATCAGGATCTGCGCCGAGCGGGCTAGACGAGCCAGCATTGCCAGCATTCGTACCGATACCTACGATGACGCCGCGGGAGGAGCCGGAAGTCGTGGCCGCATTACGCGTACCGACGAGAACAACAGAGGAAGCCCCGGAGACAACATCGCCACCAGCCAGGGAAGCAACAACATCCCCAACGAAGTAAGCATTGGTGTCTGTCGACGGAATGTAGTACATGGTAGCTGCACCATTCCAAGGGGCGCCATTCAGGCTACGCACGGGGCGCAGGCCGAAGGGAGCGGAAGTATTTGCCATTTAAAACTCCTTCAGGATTTCGTGATTTTGATGTCGCTATAACGCTTGTCGCCGGAAACTTCTTCCAGCGTTCCACGCTTGATAGCACGATCGAACTGGTCAACCTCACTTTGAATTGCTTGCTGATCCTCGTCGTAGAACTCCCGCTCAATCTTCATGAGATAAGCGTACATGGCAGAGCCATCTTCATTCCGCCCGACAAGGCGCTTGACTTGGGTGCCGGTATCGGCAGCTTGAACCTCCTTAGGCTCGACGAAGGTATACCCACCTCGTTGCGCCTCCTGAATGCGTCCAGCCGAGTCGTTGACCCAATGGAGGTGATAGCCTTCCATCGTCATCGGTACTTCAAGCTTGGTCCTGGCGACGCCGAAGGGAACTCGAGATTCACGCTTCGGTCGATCTGCCTGGGTGCGAGTCAGGGGGGTTGTCGTATTCTCTTGGGTCATGCTTGTTCTCCGAAGTAGTCGCGAACGTAGGCATCGCGGGAGGGGATGAGTTTCTGCTTCACGAACTTGTCGCAAGCGGCTTTTGCATCAGGCGGCAGATCGGCGTAAGTTCTCTTCCCAACACCTTGTCTGTGGTCGCCACTATTCCCAACTGCAGCAGGTCTCCGACTCCCCTCACTACGGAAGTGCTCCGGAAAGTCCTCTTGCACACGACGCTTCACTTCTTCCAGGAATGGGAGGCCTACCAGGGCAGGTTGCTCCGCCCGCACGATATCTCCGTAGCCATTGGTAATAGCCCGAAGCTTCGTGTTCTCGGTGAACCAAGAATTCTCGGAAACCCACTGAGTCCAGGTGGGATCTGGCTGTTGCGGGGCGGGCGCGGAGCCGGGCTTCAACTGAATCTGCGGCGGGGCATCCCCAAGCTTCTCCAGACGTTCCTCGATCTCGACCACTAGGTCCCCATCATTTTCCCGCAGGGCGGCTTTCCGCGCGTCCTTTAACTCTTTCTTAGCGCGCTCGAACGCCCGCGCCTCGGTTTCTTGGTGAAACTGTGCAAATTGCTGGATCGTCTGCTGCATTTCCAGGAGGGTGTTATCCCTCTTAGTCAGCTCGTTCCGCAGCTTATCCAGGTCTTTCCGCAGGAAACCGTTGATCCGTTTTCCTTCTTCAAGGAACTCGTCGGCAGGTTTCCAACGCTCAACTGGGCCATCGAATTCATCCGCCGGCCTCCACCCGAACAGTCGTGCTTCTTTCTCAGCTGCGATGACTGCGGGATCGGGGCCGCCGCTAGATCCAGGATCACCCCCTTCCAAGATTTCGTTCAGGTAAAGGTTTGGCATACGGTTCACGATTTCACTCCTTCAAGCACGCCCTTAACATCAAGGTCGTTGATCAAGCGGTAGGTCTTCCCATCCGCCCCTTTTCTCTCGGTGCCAGCATATCGTGCGAATACGACTGCATCACCGACTGCACACCAAGGCTCTCTTTGGTCAGCATACGCAGTGTTCCCAAGCGCAATGACTGTGGCCTCCGTTTGCCCCATCTCTTCGCGACGATTCTGGCTCGCCGTAGCCATGATGATTCCACCTTTTGAGACCTCTTCAACCTCAAGGGGGAGAACCAACACAACGTGCCCAACAGGTCTGATCCCGGCGCTCATGATCCGAGTCCTTCCAGATCCATCAGTTCGAGTTCCGACACCAGGGCATAGGCTCTTGCGCGCCCGATTGCCTCGGAGTTCATCTGGATGGTCTCGTCTGCCGAGCCACCCGTGAAGGAACCGTTAAGCCATTCCACTTGAATCTCCTGCGCCCGGAGCCGGAAGCTCTCCCGTAGCGCCTGGGTTACTGGGTGGGCTAACCAACTGTTGAATTCCTCCTGTGAGATCTCTTGTTTCTTTACTTCCATTTCCTATCTCCTGGTTCATCTTGATGCCATCAAGGATTATCTTAGCCGACCGCAGCAAACCGTCTTGGTGAGCTTTGGCAGCACCTATCTGTGCGTTGAGTAGGGCGATGGCGTGCCCACTCTTCACACTGTCAGCCTCGGCCAAGAGCGCAATGCTCTTCGCACGAAGTTCCTGCACCTTCGCTTGGTTAAGTTCGACCTCACCAAGCAATTCCATAGCGGCCATCTTCATGGTCATGCTGTCTTTTGTGGCCTGGGTCTGGGCCTTGATCTGGGCAATCTGGAGTTGCAGCGGAACAGGCGCCGGAACCTTGTCTGGGCCTGGATACACGCTCTCAATGTCAGTGATCTGGAGGGCGCGCAGGTACCGACGCTCGACAGCTGCCGCATCATAGCCAGGAGTGTTCGCAGCAGCGGCCTTTAGGAACTGCGCCTGCTGCACCTTCTGCGTATCCGAAACCATATTCGGATCAGCGGTCGGGCAGATACTCTTCTCCGTCGGGTAGTAGTCTTCCCTCAAGATCTTTGCGGGGGTGGAGGAGGCCACTGCATAATACTCAACTGCATCGTCGAGGTAGACCTGGTTCAGCAGGTAAAGTTTGCGGAACTCCTCCTTCATTGCTCGGTGCAGCCGCTTGTAAATCCCGATGAAGACGCGCTGACCTTCAGCAATCATGTTCCGGGAGGTTTCGGCTGGTGTATTCTGCCCAGGATTCTCTCCAACCTGCGGGTCAGTCGCTCCCGCCACACGCTCTCCGTAGTTAATCAGGAGTTGCAGCAGGGAGAAGAGGACCTGGCTCGGGGCCTTCGTGTCCAGCGGAACAACGTTCTTTCGAAGGTCGTCCCCGGTTGAATCCACCCGCTTCCACTCGAACGGCCGGAAGCTGGTTTCCCCAGAACGAATCTTCGCACCGCGACCAAGAAATCCCCCGGCTGTATTGGAGAGGGTTCCTGCATCCAGGAGTTGGTTGACCAGCGAGTTGATAGATTCGTTCAGGGGGCCCAGCAAAATTCCGAAGCCGAGGTCGTAGATGCCGCCGTCTGGTGAGGGGATGAAAGGGTACTTGGTGAAATAATTCGTTGCGCGAATCTGGAAAACATCGCCAGTGGAATTCCGCTTGATGCTCTGGCTTGTAAAGCGGGCGACGATCCGACAAAGATGTGGAACATCCCGACGAACTGTGACGATGTAGGGCTCCGCGAAGCCATCACCATCGAGGTCCAGCCACCGATGCTGCTCAAGCAGGAAGTATGGGGCATCCGGATCGTCTGGGGAGGGGGTGACTCCTTGCGCTTCTGAACGGGCCTCGTCGAGAACCGTCTGGAATCCGTTGTAGGTTGGCTTCCCACCAGGCTCATACTCGCAATACAGCTCTTGCCGCTCCTGCCCAAGCACGAAGTTACTACTAACCTCCAGCACATGGGTGATTCGACTCGCGGTTTCCATACTCTTCGCAAAGTACGGAATCACAATGTCCTTCGCCAGCACATTTTCGCTCACATTATGCAGGAGGCCTGGGTCGAAGTACGTTTTCTTGAATGCGCAGCCAATAATCGGCACCGTAATCAGCACGCGATCGTGGTTATCTTCCCAAGCTTCGTCCTCTTCCAACACTTGATAGCTCATATGCGCGCCAACGCGGGCTGCGCGGGAGGCCTTCCGACCGTCAGGATCGCTCCCGAAGGTCTGGCACTTCACCAGATCCGGCCCCGGAACCATTGCAGGGTAGGCGCGAGCGTGAAACTGTAGGGCCGCAACGGTGATCAGGGGGAACTTCACGTTCGCCGCACCCGCCCAGGGGAAACTCTTCTCCTGCGAGACCTGAAGGGCCAGATCTAGCGCCGTCTTCATCTTCTCTTCCCAGGGGGCGCGGGCCGACAAGTCCATCTGGTACTCGTCCTGGACCGCCTGCGCGATCTTCATCCGGTCGCCTGCGGAAAGCAGCTTACCCACATTGTCGCTCTTGACAACTTCCTTCAGATTCAGCCGCGCTTCAAGTATCATTTCAGTATCCTGTGACGGCGGAGCGACCTTGCTCAGCCCTTGGGTCGTGGTAACGGATTTCTAGTTCGTCATCGTCCATGAAATCTTCTTCGTCTACATCAGTCGAATACTCGAAGCCCTTTACCAGGATCGCAGTGGAATCGAACTGATCGTCTGCTGCTGCATCACTGGTTCCGGTGAACCTCAGATTCTCCGCCTCGTACGCAGGATACCATTCGGCCTCTTTATCAAACAAGATTCCGCCGGCCCGATGGCGCTTTTGATAGGGCTTCCCTCGGGTCGCCTTATCTTTCACGGGGTTAATCATGTGGAAGCTCAGGTAGCGATCTCGCGCGCGCATTTCCTGGTAGATCGTGTTCTCCAGAGCCTTCCAGATCACGCCGCCTTCGACCGTGAATTGCTCAGGCGACCACTTCTCGTCCAGCTCAAACATCTTCTCGATCCACTCCGTCGGATCCCAGCGCCCAACATGCTGGTCCACGATGCAGATCTTCCCGTCCAGCTTGCGCCCGCCGACAGTAAAACTCGTCCGGTTCGCCCGATCTGCCTTACTCACTGCGAAGTCCACCCCGATCTGGTAGACCTTTCCGGCCAGCTTATCCGCTTCTCGCATCGGGAGGAAGTCGTCTTTCCGCAGATACGCCTCGCTATTATCAAACGGGTCGTTCAGGTATTCCTGACTATACCCCGCCGCATCCCCATCATCTATAAACGCCTGCCGAATACTCCGAAGACGGCTCTCCGGGAACTGCTCCGGCCAGAGAATCTCGTCAAACTCGTCGAACGCCTTATGCGCCTTGAACAACCGCGTCACCCAGGTCGAAGCCTTCATCAAACGGGCCAGGAGCGCCTCTTCATGCAGGATCGTTCCGTGCATCCGGACCAGCCCACCCCGCCTCCGACACGGCAAAAGAGCACGATAGAACCACTTCCGAAACTTCTTCCGTCGATCGAAGTTCTCGACCTGCTCATCTTCTTCCAGGTCATCACAGATAATCAGGCCGGGCCGCTTCCCATTCCACTTCATCCCGCGCATCTTCTGCCCAGCGCCCTTCGCCACCACGCGGGCCTGGTGCCCATCAGCGAACTCTACAATGATATCCGACTTCGAGTCCGTGACCAGCGGCTTGAGCTTGAACTCCCGAATCAGGTCGTCGTTCTCCCGAAGCTCTTTCGCGATATCTGCGAGGTGGCCCATCGCCAGCTCTTCCGTCGCGCTCACAATTACGATATAATCTTGGGCGCGGAAGAGAAGGGTAGCTAGGCCATAGTCATGAGTGAGGGCCGTGCTCTTCGCGTGCTCTCGCGGGGCGGCTACCCCTGCTAGTTCCGCCTCAGAGCAATAAAGCTCCCAGCAGTCCCGATGAAGCTGCGGGGTCGGTTGCGGGTTGTCGTACAGCGGACTGAGAAACGTTCCTGCAAACGCTTCGATCAACTCCGCCGAGAGCTTTACCCGCGCAACCGAGGTCACAGTGCAAGCTCTCCCTGCACCGGCGGGTAGGAGCGGACGCTGTTCTCGATCACGACCCCCTCAACCACCCGCTCGCCCCCCGTCACCTTCGCTTGCAGCGCCAGCAACCGCCCCGCCAACCCTTCCAAGTGATCCTGCTGCATCACCACAACCTGCGCGGTCTGATTCCCGCCAAGCCCGAGGGCCTTCGCCCCAAGCTCTGCCGCCCGAAGAGCCAGCTGATCCGGCACCTGAAGCGCGGGCTGGCTCAACTTCTCTTGCAGCACCTCCAAGCTCTTCTCAACCATGCTCGAAAACCGCTCATTCAGCGACATCTGCAGCACGGGATCAACCACCTCGGCCCGCCGCTCAGCAAGCTTCGCCTTAAACGCGTCACTCCCCATTACGGTGGAGAGCCATCCCTGCGTGTACCCGAACATCGCCGCCAACTTCCCCTGACTCACACCCGGATCAGCGATAATCATATCAATGACCGCTTCATGCGTATACCGCAGCTTCGTGGGCCGGATCGCGCCAACCGGCGGGCGAGATTCCTCCCCTCCCAGCAGCTCCCCCTCCAACTCTTCCCACTCACCCATCGCAGTCATCCTCTCGTTCCCTATCCTCTCGACCTCGGTAGGCCCATCTCGCCGCCTACCCTCTTCGTGCACCCCCACCATACCACCCTCCACGCCCCCGTGTCCACAGTGCGGGCGAGGCTTGCGCGGAAGCATCTTTCCGTGTGCACGTTATTTCACCATTATATGTACACGCTTCCTCAAAACCCGAAAAAACCTACCTGACGCTAGATATATATTCTGTGCGAAGTTTTTTCCCCCCTCCCCTCCCCTCGCGCGGGCGTCCCAAGGGCTGTGCGCGCGGGCGCGTCAGGAGGGCTACGTGCAAGCGCGCGTCTGTTGAAGGGAAGGATGACTGTTGCGCGAATGCAACATGCCGCAAATTGCGTCACTTGTGCCGAGGATTGTCACCCCGAGCATATTATGTGCCTGGGGTGGGGGATTGGATATGAAACTATTTTAATGTTTGTATTCAACGGGTTACGATTATTTTGTGGGGATGGTGGCATGGCAGGCACGCCGTATGCTCATATATCGGCGTGACCAGTTGCACTCCGTAACATGGCACATACAATGTGAGGCTCAACCATGAAAGACAATCAACAAATTAAACCTGTCGTGAGTGACGATATGACGCGGGTTACATTCGAGGTGCGAGGCGCGGCGCCCATCGTGCTGGATATGACGAAACTCCACCCGGATGTTATCAAGCGTGCCGCATGTGTTGGCATGGCACAAGTGCGGATCATTGACGCCGCGGCTGTGAGTCGGGCGGATGCCGATGGTAACGTGAGGTCGGCAGCCGAAATGCTCACGCTCAAACGCGAACGGATGGAGGCGCTCGTCGCGCACTATATGACTGGAACGGCGGAATGGGCGCAAAAACGGGCGAGCGGGTCCGGGACCAAAGATACATCCGGTATAACACTGCAGGCGATGAGGCGAGTTTGGCCGGACAAGGACTGCGAAGGCCTCGCGTTCAAACTCGAAACGAAACGGGGGATTTCGAGGAAGGAGGCTTACGCCGAATTCGCCAAGACCAAGGAGGTTGCGGCTGCGATCGCAGCGATTAAGGCTGAGCGTGCAACCGTGAGCGCAGATGATTTGCTCGATGAAATGGAGGACGAGGGCGACGGCGAGTAATTCACCGGCAGGCGTGTGACAGGCGCCTGCATGGGGATTATTCACCCCGTAACCAATGGAGGCTCAAAATGAACTATTATCTGTTTCTGTCGTGTCGCGGCCATAAAATCCGCATTGGGGTATTCACCGATATGGAATTGACTCTCCGTGAGGCTGCATACCACAGCATCAATTGTGGAGATTCTGTCCTATTTGAATTGTGGCATGAGCGTAAGCTGCTCGCGTCATTTGTCAATGGGGAGATGTTTGAGGTGAGCGCAAAATGAAACCCGATCAACTGATTATGAATGGCCTGTACCTGTTCAAGTCGCTTATCAAGGACGGCTGCGAATGGCGGGGGGACGTGTGCTCGAAACGCTGGTCCGAACGCGTGTTTATTCCGGCGGGACTGGAGCATCAAGTGGAACTCACGCTTGGCGCGTTTGAAGCCGGAGTTGAGTATTCCCGCGAGGGCAATTGGATCTGGATTGTATAAGGAGCGAAAAATGAAACTCGAAACCGTGGGCGACCTTCGCCTGTATCTCGCCGCGCATGAGGTGGAGGACAGCGCAGCCCTTATGATCTGGGCGGGCCGGGCGTGGGAGGCTCCTCTCGTGGCGAACAAAGCCAGCACGTTCAACTCCGAGCGCGTGGCGGAGGTGCTATTTTTCGGGCGCCGGGCGGGGGAGTTGGCATGAAAACTCGCGTCAGATTCTCCCCCCCTTCTGGCCGTGGCGGTGAAACAGCCATCATCATCCTGTGGTCGATCTTCTGGTTCGGATGCCTGTGGGCAGGCTTGGGCTAGGTCAGTTACTCTCTCGGCGGGCGCGGGGTAAAATCCGGCTCGCCGACGGCCCTCCGCAAGCGCTGAATCTCCTTTATAAGCTCATCCCGTTCGGCCAGCCAATGCTGTTTTTCAAGCGCCCGACGTTCGACTTCAATTTGCGCCGCAGCTCTTGCGTATGAAGCTCGGCAGGGCGCGGAACAAAAATGCTGATCTCCTCGCATGGAGACAACTTTCTCGCACCAGAGGCAAGGACGTTCTGCACGTTTCGAGCCAAGCTTGGCGCGGGCGGCCTCGATTTCGGCGGAAGTGTAGTCGTTTAAGATAATTGGGCGTGACATGGGGATTTCCTCGGAGATTGGGTGATTTATATGGCGTTTATACGCGCACAAACCCATTATATACGCGTACGTACGCGGGGGCAATGACATTGTGAGGATGACATTTAACGTCGATTGTGGCGCGATTGTGACGGTTTGACATATCATCATTATCATGTATCATCAATATCATCATCAATATCAATATCATCCTCATCAGGTATCATACATGGCCCCCTAAAGGTCCGGGATTCTGTAGTAGAGGTTTTTTATTTTTTTTTTTTCTTACAAACACAGACCCACCGGGACAAAGGCCCATGTATGATACATGATGATGAGGGGGATGATGATGATGATGATGATGTTAGATAGGTTTCTTAACTCAGGCGAAGGCCTTGCAAGGAGAGTGTGATGACGCAGAAATTTGGAATTGGAAATCGGCAGGCTGCGAGATTGGGGGCCGTGGAGGTGGAGAGGATGCGGCTTTGGTATGGGCAGGGGATGACGCAGAGGGAGCTGGGGGAGAGGTTTGGGCTGAGTGTGGTGCAAGTGGGGAGGATTGTACGCGGAGAGTGCTGGAAGGATACGGGCGCTGCGAGAGGGTTTGTGGCGAGAGAGGAGTGGGAGGGGCTGGGAGAGGGGAAAGTGGGAAGGGGGGATTCATCCGAAGGGGGGAGGGTGGTTGAAATGATGCAGGCGGAAGCGAGTCTGCGGGAGGTGCGGAGACGAGTGGAACTGGGGGAGAATCCGTTTGAAGGGGGAGGGGTTGGGGGGCTGGAGAAGGCATCGGTGCCGGACGGGGTGAAGGAGAGGGCGATGAGGTTGCTGGGGCAAGGGGGAGAGCCGGAGGAAGTTGGGCCGGTCGGGGTGGATGAACTGCCGGGGTGAGGAGGGTGGGTGGGAGAGAACTGAGTTGATTTGTTGCGAGAACATGTTATAATTACGTTACATGGTCGCGTTTGACCATTCACAAGGAGGTTCATCATGGCACCAAGCAAGCAGGTCGGGTTCGAGGAAGAGCGGTTGGGATTCCGAGATCAAGTGGGACTTTTTCTGGGAACGCGGGAGGTCGGGTGGCTGCGGGTCCGGGAACAGATTCTGGGGTGTGGGGGAAGCCAAGGGGATGTGAGCATGATTCTGGGCTGGAGGCTGCACCAGGAAGGTGCGGAGTGGAGGGCGAGGGGAGAGTGGAGGAAGTGGTTGGAGCGCGAGGTCCGCTATCTGCAGGCCGGGTGGAGGAAGGAGGCCGGTCATGTTCTGTGAAGAGTGTGGGGCGCTGAGGGGGCTGCTTGAGGCGGATGGCTGGCGACGGGAGGATGCGGAGGGGTTGCTTGATTCCGCGAACGAGATTGATCTGGGCGGGGAACCCGCGGAGGAAGTGCTGGAAGAGTATATTTTTCGAGCCGGGTCGGAGGATCTGTTTGAGTATAGGACGAGAGGGGCGAGAAAATGAGCGAAATCCAACTTGACACGAAAGGAAACGCGATGTATGATGAAGAATATTCGATCCTGCGAGTTCTCATGCGCAGGGATGGGATGAGCAGGGTCGATGCGCAGGATCTGATAGAGAAAGCGCGGGAAGAGGTGGAAGAGGGGGGAGACCCGGAGGAGGTTTGTGAAGAGTGGTTCGGGCTGGAGCCGGATTACGTGATGGACTTGCTGGCAGGGATGAAATAGCGAGGGCTGGTCAAGTGGGGTGGAGACAGCCCGCTTGCACGGCGATCTTGCCGAAGAGAAGGAGGCTTGAAATGAAAGAAAGGTCTTATTGGGCATCCGTTGCTCCGGGAAAGACTGGGGCTATTGTGCAGGTACTTTCGGTACACGCCGCAGATGCTTATGCGAAAGATTCTGTGGAAGGTTCGGTCTTTCTGGCCACAAAAGAAAGCGTAAAGCATTGGTGGGATGACCACGAGACTTGGGCGCTGGAAAACGTGGTAGTTTTGAAAGGAAACGGCTCTCTCGAAAAATTTTCCGAGGAAGAAGTAAGTTTCCACTCTTGCACCTTTCGTGTGCTGTTTTCGTGGTAGTTGGATTACTTGAAAGGAAAAAACATGGCAAAAGAAGTCACCCGATGGCTGTCTCAAGATGGAAAAGCCTGGAGGACAGAAAAGAAAGCTGATCAACATGATGCGGAACTTCAGCTGCTGGATAAGATTGACAACGAACTTTCTTCAGGGAATCTGGAAGCCTCGGAAATTCTTTCCTGGATCGGAAAAAACATAACCACGCTAAAGGAGCACTTCGATGCGTAAATTTACC
>Ga0073899_10000290_pt1 | contig 46307 bp, 33 predicted proteins | sample KloWWTmetaKNB5Ph_FD_88975 | JGI IMG/M metagenome (GOLD analysis project Ga0073899, IMG submission 88975) | Active sludge microbial communities from Klosterneuburg, Austria, studying microevolution and ecology of nitrifiers - Klosterneuburg... | ecosystem: Engineered > WWTP > Aerobic digester >... | reverse complement strand
TACCAGGACCTCCTTGCACAGTGCATCCCCTGCGCCGATCTGACCGTGAACCTGAGCACACCGGCCGGAGCGGACGCGCAGTATGCGTTGGTGAACGGCACCGGGATCGCGCAGGCGCAGGGCACCGGCGATGCGTTCACCTTCTGCACCGTGCCCGGTTGCTACACCGGTACGGTGCTGGACGCGGGATCGCTCCCGGAGAACGGCACCTTCACCGTGCTTGACGGCGGTGTCGTCGTTGCCTCGGGCGCCATCGCGGACGGAGCGTTCAGCTTCACCATCGGCACACCGGTCCAGGGCTGCACGGATCCCTCCGCCGTCAACTACAACCCTGCTGCAGCCTGTGATGACGGCAGTTGCTGCACGGGAGGCGCCATCCAGGTCATCGTGCCCGCGGCCGACTTCGAGAGCACGGGCACTGTGGACGCACTGGTCGTCATCGGCGTGGATACGGTGATCGACGCCACGTACACCATCGCCCCCTCACCGTCGACCGGGTCCACGTCGGCCGCCGTGGTGAACTTCTGCACCGTGCCCGGCTGCGCCTCCATCACCTTCAGCAACGCCACCATCCCCCTTCACTACGAGTCCTACCTCGGCATGATCACCAGCGGCGGGACCACGTACATCCCCTTCGGCACCGACCTGGGCTTCTTCGGCCCCTTGACGGTGATGGCGGAGACCTGCGACGGGCTGGACAACGACTGCGACGGCGAGGTGGACGAGGACTTCATCTGGTACGCGGATGCGGACGGCGATGGCTGGGGTGCGCTCGGCACCGAACAGGTCTTCTGCGTTCCGCCCGGAGGCACCTTCAGCCAGCAGCCGGGCGATTGCGACGACACCAACGCAGCCATCTTTCCCGGCGCGAGCGATCCATGTATTGACGCGGACGGCCTTGACAACGACTGCAACGGCGTGGTGGACGACCAGGACGGCGCGTTCTGGTTCCTGGACGAGGACGAGGACGGCTGGGGCACCGACCTGTTCGTTGTGCAGGCCTGCACCGCCCCCGCGGGCTATTCCGCCCAGTTCGGCGACTGCGACGACAGCGACCCGGCCATCCACCCCGGTCAGCCGGAGGCCTGTGATGGCCTCGACAACGACTGCGACGGGCTCCTGGACGAGGACTTCCAGTGGTACACCGATGCGGACGGCGACGGCTTCGGCGCCGCAGGTGCCGAACCGGTCACCAGCTGCACGCAACCGCCGGGCACGGCCGCCCAGACCGGCGATTGCGACGATGCGCGGAACACCGTGTTCCCCGGGGCGCCCGAGCTCTGCGACGGGCGCGACAACGATTGCGACGGCACCACGGACGAGGACTTCTTCTGGTTCATCGATGCGGACGATGACGGCTTCGGCGACCCGGCCTCCGTGGTCTTCAGCTGCACCCCCGTGGCGGGCCGCATCACCACCGGCGGCGATTGCGACGACACCAACGATGCGCTCACCATCGTGGGGGCGGCCTGCGACGATGGCGATCCGGGCACGGTGAACGACCGCATCACCGTGAACTGCGACTGCCAGGGCTTCCAGCAGGGCGGCTGTCCGCCGGGCGAGATCGAGGACTGCTTCGGCCACTGCGCCCCGGCGGAATGGGTGGGCGATGGATTCTGCGATGATGGGTCGTTCGACTGGAACGGCAACTTCATCGACTTCACCTGCGCCGCCCTGGGTGAGGACGATGGCGACTGCGGATCCAGCTGCCCGAACGAGCTCTGCGACGGGGTGGACAACGACTGCGACGGCCTGATCGACGAGGACTTCCTCTGGTACACCGATGCCGATGGCGACGGCTTCGGCGATCAGTCCAGCGCGATCCATAGCTGCGTCGCGATCCCCGGCATGATCAACTCCGGCGGCGATTGCGATGACGGTGACGCGGCCGTGAACCCCGGCGCGGCCGAGGTCTGCGATGGGGTCGACAACAACTGCGACGGCTTCATCGACGGCACCACCACCGCCTTCCAGAGCGGCTGCACCAACCCCATGGCCTGCAACTACGACCCCGGCGCCGTGTGCGATGATGGCAGCTGCGCCCAGGGCAGCATCGCCGACGGCAGCGAGACCTTCGCCACCGACTTCACCGCCACCGATGTCAACGGCGACCCGGTGAACCTCTTCGCCCTGCTCGCCCAAGGGAAGACCGTGGTGCTCGACCTCTTCACCACCTGGTGCCCGCCGAGCAACCAGATGAACAATGCGGGCCTGCTGCAGGACTGGCAGGCGCACATGGGACCGGACAGCCTCGACCTCATCCGCATCATCAGTGTGGAGATCGAGGACACCGCCACCGCGACCGGGTCGCTCGCCCCCTTCCTGGCCACCATGGACTGGCCGGTGATCAACAGCGGCGGTGCCGCCATCGCGCAGCAGTTCGGCGCCTTGGGCGTGTACAATGGCTTCGTGCCCACGCTGATCATGATCTGTCCCGACCGCTCCGCGCGGATGATCTACGGCGGTGTGGACGAACTGCCCTACACCGGCCTCTTCCAGTACGACGCCGATGCCGCGCTGGCGCTGCTCAATGAACGCTGCGGTTGTCGCGGAACACCCTGCCTCACCAACGTGGGCTGCATGGAGGCCACTGCGTGCAACTACGACCCGGCCGCCACCTGCCCGGGTCCCTGCACGCAGGCCCAGGAGTGGTTCACGGACACCGATGGCGACGGATACGGAACCTCTTCGCTCGGCATCGCCTGCACCCCACCGGCGGATGCGGTGGCGATCGGCGGCGACTGCGACGACAGCGACCCGGCGGCGCACACCGGGTTCACCTTGGTGGTGCTGACGGACGACGTCAACGACGTGGGCACCGCGCATTACGTGATCCAGCAGGCCGGAACCGTGATCGAAGGTGATCTGGCCCTGCCGGCGGAGACCGAAGGCATCGGCGAGCTCCCGGTGTGCCTCGGCGACGGCTGCTTCAGCATCACCATCACTCCGAACGATGTCCCGCTCTTCGCGGAGAGCTACCTCATCTACTCCACAGCGCCGGAGGACCCGGTGATGTTCGTTACGGCGGACGGCTACCAGAGCGAAGGCAGCACCGAAGTGTGTGATGGCATGGACAACGACTGTGACGGGCAGGTGGACGAAGGCTGCCAGGTGCGCGTGGCGGCCCGTGTCCTTTTGGAGGGGCCGTTCGACCCCGGGACCGGACTGATGAACGATGGCATGCGCGCGCTCGGCCTCGTGCCCACCACGGAGCCCTATGCGGGCCTGGGCTACGTCCATTCCGGCGGCGGTGGAGGCGAGTCGACCGGTCCGGCCGTCCTCGCCGTGACCGGCAGCAATGCCATCGTGGACTGGATGCTGCTGGAGCTGCGCGCCACGGCGGACCCCTCGGTGATCGTGGCATCACGGTCCGCCCTGGTGCAGCGCGACGGTGATGTGGTGGACACGGACGGCCTTTCCCCCGTGAGCTTCACGCTGCCCCCCGGCGAGCACCACGTCGCCATCCGGCACCGCAACCACCTTGGTGTGATGACGGCCAATAGTGTGGCCCTGACGCCGACACCCGTGAGCGTGGACCTCACGCAGAGCAGCACGTCCACCTATGGCACCAACGCCTGCCGCGTGGAGGGCGCGCTCCAGCTGCTGTGGTGCGGGGATGTGACCTTCAACGGCCAGGTGAAGTACGCGGGTGGAGCCAACGACCGCGACCCGATCCTGGTCCGGATCGGCGGTGCCCTGCCCACCGGCACCACCACCGGTTATCACCCCGAGGATGTGAACCTCAACGGGCAGGTGAGGTACACCGGGGCCAACAACGACCGCGACCCGATCCTGGTGACCGTGGGCGGAACCTTGCCCACCGCCGTGCGCACCCAGCAGTTGCCGTAAAGCCCGGCTTCAGCTGTGTGAACGGGCAGTGCGTCGGGTAGCGTGGCAGAACGTACCTGAAGCGCCCGGTGGTCCTCCCGCCGGGCGCTTCGTTCTTCCGGCCGAGGGATGCACGCCTCCCTTTACATTTACCGGTGTTCGCCCGCTCCACCGCATCCGCTCCGCACATGCGCAACCGTTTCCTACTGGCGTTCGCCGCCCTCTTTCTGGTCGCCCAGTTCATCCGCCCCGCCCGCACCGCGGAGCCCGTGGACCCCGCTCGCGACCTGATCGCGCTCACCTCGCCTTCCGCCGAGGTGGAGCAGCTATTGCGCACAGCGTGTTACGACTGCCACAGCGGCCAGCCCCGCTATCCCTGGTACGCGGCCCTCACACCGGTGAACTGGTGGCTGCAGCACCACATCGATGAAGGCCGGGAACACTTCGATGCCTCCAGCTGGGGCAGCTACGCGGCCGATGACCGCGCCCACGTGGCCGACGAGGCCATCGAGATGATCAAGAAGGAGGAGATGCCGCTCACCGAGTACACCTGGACCCATGGTGACGCGCGCCTTTCCATGGACCAGCGTGTGGCCCTCACCGGCTACTTCAGCGGGCTGGCCGGCGGCGGATCGGAGCAAGACGATTAGACCGGCACCGCCTCCAGGTGGTGCTCCCGCGCCGCCGTGATCTTCACCTCGGCGAAGTCGCCGATGCGCAGGTGGCCTGACGCGGTGGGGATCAGCACCTCGTTGTCCACCTCGGGGCTGTCGAACTCGGTGCGGGCGATGTAGTGGCCGCCTTCGGCCTTGTCCACCAGCACGCGGTAGGTCCGGCCCACCTTGGCCTGGTTCAGCTCCAGGCTGATGCCGGCCTGCAGGTCCATCACCTCCTGGGCGCGTTGTTCCTTCACGTCGGCGGGCACATCGTCGGCCATGGTGTGGGCGTGGGTGTCCTCCTCGTGGCTGTACGTGAAGCAGCCCAGCCGGTCGAAGCGCATGCGCTCGATCCAGCGCAGGTTGTCGGCGTGGTCGTCCTCGGTCTCTCCCGGGAAGCCGGCGATCAGGGTGGTGCGGATGGCGATGCCGGGCACGGTGTCGCGGATGCTGTCCACCAACGCCTCGGTCTTCTCCTGCGTGATGCCGCGCCGCATGCGGGTGAGCATGCGCGTGCTGCCGTGCTGCAGCGGCATGTCCAGGTAGTTGCAGATGTTCGGGCGCTCGCGCATCACATCGAGCACCTCCATGGGGAAACCGCTGGGGAAAGCGTAGTGCAGGCGGATCCAGTCGATGCCCTCCACGTCGCTGAGCCGAGCGAGCAGGTCGGCCAGGTTGCGCTTGCCGTAGAGGTCCAGGCCGTAGTACGTCAGGTCCTGAGCGATGAGCATGAGCTCCTTCACCCCCTGCGCCGCGAGCCCCTTCGCCTGGGCGACGAGCTGCTCCATCGGGGTGCTCACGTGCCTGCCGCGCATCAGGGGGATGGCGCAGAAGGAGCACTTCCGGTCGCAGCCCTCGCTGATCTTGAAGTAGGCGAAGTGCGCCGGGGTGGTCAGCAGCCGTTCGCCCACCAGCTCGTGCTTGTAGTCGGCCTTCAGGGTCTTCAGCAGGCGGGGGAGGTCGCGCGTGCCGAACCAGGCGTCCACCTGCGGGATGCCCTCCTTCAGCTCCGGCGCATAGCGCTGGCTGAGGCATCCGGTGACATACACCTTGTCCACCTCGCCGCGGTCCTTGGCCGCCGCCCAGCCCAGGATGGTGTCGATGCTCTCCTGCTTGGCGTTCTCGATGAAGCCGCAGGTGTTGATCACCACCACGTTGTGCCCGTCGGGCCGGGCCTCGTGCTCCACGGCGATGCCGTTGGCGCGCAACTGGGCCATCATCACCTCGCTGTCGAAGGTGTTCTTCGAGCAGCCCAGGGTGACGACGTTGACCTTGGTGGGCTTGCGGGTGCGGGCCTTCATGCGGGTTCGTTCCCGGCGCGGGAGCGGCGAAGGTATGCCGGATGCGCGCCGGCATTGGCGACGGGCCTTCACCACCATACCTTGCACGGACCATGTCCAAGGCCCATCCCCTCATCCTTATCGCCGACGATCATACGATCGTGCGGCGCGGCTTCAAGAACCTCATGGCCCTACGCCTGCCCCAGGTGAAGGTGGAGGAGGTGGCCGATCTGGCCGCCCTTCGCGAGCGGCTGGCTCGGGCACCCCGGCCCGACCTGCTGGTGCTGGACCTTCAGTTCCCGGACGGCAATGGCATGGACATCCTGCCCAAGCTGTGCAGCGACCCTCTGCAGCCCCCCGTGCTGGTGTACTCCATGAACCCCGCCCGGATCCATGGTGCCAAGACCATTAAAATGGGGGCCATGGGCTACGTGAGCAAGGAGGCCGCCGAGGACGACGTGGTGACCGCGGTGAACGCCGTGCTTGCCGGACGGGCGTACTTGAATCCGGACCTCGCCCTTCGCGCCGCGCGGGCGAGCAATAACGTGGAGGTGGACGTCAACCCCTTGGAGCGGCTCTCGGCCCGGGAGCTCATGGTACTGGACCACCTGCTCACCGGAGCAGGCGTGAAGGATGTGGCCGAGAAGCTCGGACTGGGGGTCTCCACCATAGGCACCTACAAGATCCGGATCTACGAGAAGCTCGGCGTGAACAACATCCTGGATCTGCAGACCGTGGTGCAATTGCATCGCAAGGCCGTGCACTGATGGCCGCGCGGTGGCTGTTCAGCCTCCCGGCCCTGCTGCTCACCCTCGGGCCGGCGCAGAACGCATGTGCCCAGCGCTACGCCGAGTGGCGGCACTTCACCAACAGGAACGGCCTGCCCCAAAGCAGCGTGGGCGACATGGCCTGGGATGGGCACGGCTTCCTCTGGCTCACCACCCAAGGGGGCCTGGCGCGCTGCGATGGCCGGTTCATGCGCGCCGTTCCGCTGAGCGGAGCCACCGCACCGCGCCAGCAGGTGCACTTGCTGCGGACCTCCACAGGCCGTTTGCTCACCATCGGAGCGTCCGGTGCCATGCACCGGCTGGAGGACGACGGCCCCGTGGCCCTCGACACGGCAGGTTCCGCCCCGCCCCACCCCACCGGCACGATGCCGACCGAGCGCCAGCTGCTCTTCCTGCTGCGCATCGCCACACAGAACGGCTGGTCGGGTGTAAGGACCTGCGCACAGGACAGCCTCTCGTGGCTGCTGCTTCAAGGCCGTCGGCTCTCGTGGTGGGAGGACACCGTCCAGGTCGGTACCACGGAACTGCCCGCTCCGCCCATCGCGCTGTTCTCCCTGCCTTCCGGAGCCCACGTTGTAGGCCCGAACGGAGCGCTCTCCCGGTTCGATCCCGCTACCGGTAGGATGCACCCCGTTGCCCTCGACCCCGCGCTTCCGCCGGGCGGGCGCTGGTTCGAGCAACCCGGCAAGCCATTCGTCCTGCATCTGGTTGACGACCATATCCGGATCTATCGCGAGGACGCGTCGAACTCCGCACCCGTGCTGCGGGGAACCCCGATCGACGTGACCCTGCCGCCTCGGGCGGACATCACCCAAATGCTGTTCGATGAAGCGGCTGCCGTGCTCGCCACCTCCACGGTCACTCAAGGAGTATTCCTCCATCGTCGGCAGTGGTTCGGCACCTGGTCCTGCTCGGACCCCTCGCTCGTGGGAGGGAGCTCGTTCTACGGCCAGGCCGAGCTGCCGGGCGGGCTCACCTTCACGGTGGACCACCAGGGAGCGGGTGTGCTGCTCGACTCCACAGGATGCGCACCGGCCACCGCGCCATTGAAGCGGCTCGACCCCTTCTCCCTGGCCCGTGACCGTTCGGGAGGCCTGTACCTCACGCGCCAGGGCGGCATCGAGCGGTACGACCCCGCCACCGGCCGGTCGGCCTCTGTGGCCAACGGCCCGGGTGTGCGCACCACCATGGTGTTGGAGAACGATACGCTCTGGGTCGTGAGCCGATCGGCCTTCGGCCGGGTGGAGGACGACAGCATCCACTGGTCCGTGGTGTTCGACGGCCCCGCTTCGAGCGGCGATCCGATCACGCTCTGCCGCGCGGCTGATGGGCGTTGGTGGTTCGGCACCTGCGGCGGCGCCTTCATCCTGGGCACGGATCCCGTTCAACGACTCGTGCCTGTCGCGGGACTTGCAGGCACCTGCGTGCGGGCCCTGCACCGCTGGGGTGACCGGATGCTCATCGGCACCTATGGGCAGGGGGCCTTTGTGCATGACGGGCGATCGCTACGCCGCCTGCCCTTGGATGAACGCGGTGCGTTGCTGCACACGCACGCCTTCGCCCCCGACCAGCGCGACGGGCTTTGGATCCCCACCAACAACGGTCTGCTGCGGACGACGTGGCGGGACCTGGCGGCCTGGGTGGCGGACAGCACGCAACGCCCCTTCATGGGCCGCTTCGACGAGGAGGACGGGCTGATGGGCTCCGAGCTCAACGGGGGCTGCATGCCCGCCTACCTCGCTCTTTCCACCGGCGATCTTTCCTTTCCATCGATGCGCGGTCTCGTGCGCTTCGACCCGGCCTCCGTGCCGGACCCGTGGCCTGCGGCACGCCTCCAAGCCACCGCACTTCGGGTGGACGGTGCGGTCGTGCCTTTGAACGACCGTGTGCGGTTGCCTGCGGACCATGGCGAGGTGGTGCTTCAGTACGCCATCGCCCACTGGGGGAACAGTTCCCAGGTGCAGCTCGAGCTGCGGTTGGAAGGCTTGCAGGAGGACTGGACACTGCTCCCCAGTGATCGCGATGAGGTGCGCCTCGGCCTGCTGCCCCCCGGGGAAACGCGGTTGGTGGTGCGCAAGGTGGGCGGACCGCTGCGTGGCGAGCCCGAGGCCTTCGCCGTACTCCTTTCCGTGCCCTTCCCGTGGTACCGCACCTGGTGGGCGGGCCTGGGATTCGTGGGCCTCGGCGCCCTGGTCGGCCTGGCCCTGCACCGCTGGAACCTCCTGCGCCTGCGAGCGGCCAATGCCCGGTTGGGAACCCTGGTGAAGGCGAGGACCCAGGCGCTTTCCGAAGCCAACGACGACCTCAAGGCGGCCCTTCACCACCAGGAAAAGCTCATCGCCATCATCGCGCACGACCTGGTGCACCCGCTGCGGTTCGTGTCGCGCGTGGCCCGCGATGCCCGCATGATGCAGGAGCGGCACGAGGACCCCGGGGAGCTCGGTCTGACCCTTCAGGACCTGGAGGGCGCCACCCGCAAGCTCTTCACCAACGCCAGCGACCTGCTCGGCTGGGTCCGTTCGCGCCATGTGGAGGATCCCGACCGCCGGGTGATGGTGGACCTCCGGAACTTCGTGGGCGCGGCGATCGACCGCATCACCGAACTGAGCGGCACCATCGACCTGCGGAACGCGGTGCCCGAAGGCACGCAGGTGACCACCGACCCCGACGTCCTGGCCATCGTGCTCAACAACCTGCTGATGAACGCCGTGGTGCATGGGCGTGCCGGGCGGATCACGCTCGACCTGGCGGAGGGGCAGGGCATCGTGCTGCGCGTCAGCGACAATGGCATCGGGATGAGCCCCGAACAATTGGACCGCATCCGCAAGGAGCTGGAGGGCAAGGACGAAGGGCACGGACGGGCCGGTGGCACGGCCCTCGGCCTGGGCTATGTGATCATCTCCGAGTGCATGCGGCTGCTGCATGCCAAAGCCATGATCCACAGCGGAGCAGGAGGCACCACCGTGGAGCTGGCCCTGCCGGCCGCGTAACCCTCCGGGACCGGGTGGCGTTCAAGCGGCTGCGATGAACGCCCCCAACAGCAACCTCATCCGGTACGAAGGCCTGCTCAACAGCGAGGTGCGCGTGCAGCTCACCGACCTGCTGATGGCCATCGCCCTCACCAACCTGGGCTCCCGCGGCGACCTCAAGAAGCTCTTCGGCGTGGCCGTGGAACTGCTCGACAACGCGCAGCGCTACTGCTCGGCCGGAAGCGTCTCCTTCCAATGGCGCATCCAGGGCCCCGAGCTGGTGATCGAGATCAGCAACCTTGCGGACAAGGCGGATGCCGAGCGCCTGCTCTCCATCGTGGCCTCCATCCAGAGCATGTCCTCCGAGCAGATCGCCGAGGCCTTCAAGCAGCAGCTGCAGGACCCCGCCTTCGGCGAGAAAGGCGGTGCCGGCCTGGGCATGCTGCAGATCGCCCGCAAGGTGGGCAACCGCATCACCGCGAATGTCCGCCCGGAGCCCGATGGGGTGTACCGGTGCACCAGCCAGGTGACCACGCTTCTCCGTTCCTGAACCCCGCGCGATGCACACGCTCCATCTCCCCGCCACCCGCACCACGCCCGAAGTGCACTTCGAGCCTGCGGCCGGCCATTGTTCGATCACCGGTGTTTCGATCCCCGAGCATGCCCAGGAGTTCTACCAGCCGATCATCCAGTGGCTGGACATCTTCCTGTCGGTGAACCGGGGTCCGCTGACCCTGCGCATCGCGCTCACCTACTTCAACTCCTCCTCGCTCAAAGCCCTCTACATTCTGCTGGGCCGTGTGCGCGAGGCCCAGGTCATGGGCACCCCGGTGCGCATCATCTGGGTGGTGGAGGAGGATGACGAGTTCATGCTGGAGTCAAGCAGCTACTTCGCCGAACTGCTCGGTGTGAAGATGGACATCGAGATGTCGGGCGACGAAGGCTCCGGCGAGCGCAGGGCGGTGTGATCCGCGCCCTTCAATCCCGTGCGAAGAGACCTTCCACGAAGGTTCGCCTGTCGAACTCCTGAAGGTCATCGATGCCTTCCCCGATCCCCAGATAGCGGATCGGCACCTGGAACTCGTGGCTGATGCCGATGGCCACCCCCCCTTTGGCCGTACCATCGATCTTGGTGAGCGCCAGTGCGGTGACATCGGTGGCCTTGGTGAACTGCCGGGCCTGCTCGATGGCGTTCTGCCCGGTGCTGGCGTCCAGCACGAGCAGCACCTCATGGGGCGCATCGGGCACCACTTTGCGCATCACGTTGCGCACCTTGGAAAGCTCGTTCATCAGGTTCACCTTGTTGTGCAGGCGACCGGCGGTGTCGATGATGACCACATCGGCGCCCCGGGCCTTGGCGCTCTCCACCGCATCGTAGGCCACGGCCGCCGGATCGGCGCCCATGCCTTGGGTCACCATGGGCACGCCCACCCGTTCGCTCCAGATGCGCAGCTGGTCCACCGCAGCCGCGCGGAAGGTGTCGGCGGCGCCCAGGATCACGCTCAGTCCGCTCTTCTTCAACCGGTGGGCCAGCTTGCCGATGGTCGTGGTCTTGCCCACACCGTTCACGCCCACCACCATGATCACGTAGGGCTTGGTCTCCGGTCGCACCGGCGGGGGGTCCTTCATCAGGTCGATGATCTCCTCCCGAAGGATGCGGTCCAGTTCGTCGGTGCCCATGTACTTGTCGCGGGCCACCCGCTCCTGCACACGGCGGATGATGGTCAGGGTGGTCTCCACCCCCACATCGCTGCTCACGAGCACCTCCTCCAGGTCGTCGAGGACGGCATCGTCCACGGTGGTGCGGCCCACCAGCATGCGCCCGAGTTTGCCCAGCAGTCCGCCGCGCGAGCGCTCGAGACCCGCGCTCAGGGCCGCGCGCTCGGCCGGTGCCTGCGCTTTGTCCTTGCCGAATAGTCCGAAGAACGCCATGGTCATGCCCTTATGCACAAAGGCCCGAGCCGGGAGGCGCAGGCCTTTGCACGTCCGCCGGAGCGGTGTGTCACTTCTTCTGGGCGAGGAACTTGTCCGCCTCGTCGGCGGGCATCACCGATTCCTGGAACTGATAGCCCCCGGACTTGGCGTTCTTCACCATGCGGATGACCTTGGTGAACACCTTGGCGTCCGCTTTCTTCAGGGTAGCAACGACCTTCTTTGCCATGTCTCACGCGCCGCAGCGCTGGTTACTTGATCTCTTTATGAACGGTCATCCGGCGCAGGATGGGATTGTACTTCTTCAACTCCATGCGCTCGGTGGTGTTCTTCCGGTTCTTGGTGGTGATGTAGCGGGACGTGCCCGGCTGGCCCGAGGTCTTGTGCTCGGTGCACTCCAGGATCACCTGTACGCGGTTCCCTTTCTTGGCCATGACTGGATGCTTCGTTGGTTATGGACCGATCAGGCCGTGTAGTAGCCTTTGGCGCGGGCGCGCTTGAGGGCCTCGGTGATGCCCAGCTTGTCGATCGTGCGCATGCCGGCCGCGCTCACGCGAATGGTGACCCACTTCTTCTCATCCGGCACGAAATAGCGCTTGTCCTGAAGGTTCGGCGCGAAGGTGCGCTTCGTCTTCACGTTCGAGTGGCTCACCTTGTGACCGGTGATCACATGCTTGCCGGTGATCTGGCAGACCTTGGACATGGCGTTCGCGGTTTCGGGGGCGCAAATATAGGGATCTTTCCCTCGTTCCGGATCCCGGAACCTACAAGGCTGGTCGAACGTTCAACTCCCGCGTTCCCAGCGCCTTGGCAATGCGCCACCCCGATCAATGGAGCCCTTCGAGGCTCGTCAAGGACCCACGGAGCGGCCGTTTCCGGGTCGACCGGACCCGGGTGTGGGCAGGATCGCATTACATCGCTGACCTCCAGTGCGTGGAGTACGTGCCCATGATCCAGACCTATGTGGCCGGCGACGTGCTCGACCTGGGCTGCGGCACTGCTCCCTACTACGAGGTCTATCGCCCCAAGGCCACTTCGGTGACCTGCGTGGACCGCAGCACCGATGAGCGCGTGCGGGCCGTGGTGGACGTGGTGGCCGACATCGATCGACCGCTCCCCTTCCCCGATGCCGCCTTTGATGCGGTGCTGCTCACCGACGTCATCGCCCATGTGCGCGACCCTTGGGCGCTGATGCGCGAGATCAGCAGGGTGCTGCGGCCTGGGGGGCGCCTGGTGCTCACCACGCCCTTCATTTATTGGCTCTGCGAGTACCCGAACGACTTCTTCCACCCCAGCCGGTTCGCCTTGGAGGAGCTCTGTGCCCGGTCGGGCCAGCAGGTGCAGGTCCTGCGGTCCTATGGCGGGCAGGCTGATGTGTTGATGGACACCCTGAACAAGATGTTCCCGACAGGGATCGGGCATCGTCTGTTCACCGGCCTGGTGCGGATCCTGGACTTCTCAGGCTGGCTGAGGCGCGACCGCGAGCGGACCCGGGAGACCTATTCCCTGGGGTACGTGCTGGTGACCCGCCGGGCCTGAAGGGCTTGGGCGGACGGGGCGGCCCGATATCTTCGCACCGCCCGCCGGTGCTCCGGACCGCGGCACCTTCATGCGCGACCCTGAGAAATGGCGCCCCTCCCGGATCGTTCGCGATCCGAGGTCGGGACGCTTCGTCACGAACCGACGTGGCATCTTCGGAGGCTCCCTTTACATCGCGGAGCTCCAGCACGCCCATTACCTGCCGCTGATCGAGCAGCACATCACCGGCCGTGTGCTGGACGTGGGCTGTGGACCGGTGCCCTATTACGAGCTGTACAAGCCCAAGTCCACCGAGGTGGTGTGTGTGGACTGGGCGGGCAGCCCCCACGCCAAGGACGTGCTCGACCACTTCATCGACCTCAACGCCGAGCCGCGCCTGCCCTTCCCCGACGATCACTTCGACTCGATCCTGGCCTCGGACATGCTGGTGCACATCACGCGGCCGCATGTCTTCCTGGCCGAACTGAGGCGCATTCTCAAGCCTGGCGGCCATTTGGTGATCACGGCGCCGTTCGCCTACTGGATGGGCGAGTATCCGCATGAGTACATGCACTTCTCGGAGTTCTCCCTGAAGCATCTGGCCAAGGACGCCGGGCTGGAAACACGCCACATCCTGGCTTATGGAGGCCATGCCGATGTGCTGATGGACTGCGTGAACAAGTTCTTCCCCGTAGGGATCATGAACCGGGTGTACTGGGCCTTCGCGCGCGTGGTGATCGCCACCGGATGGCCGCGGCGGAACCGCGAACGCACCAAAGGGCCGTACGCGTTGGGATACAGCATGGTGGTGCGGAAGCCTGTGGTGTAGGTCCGCTCAGGGCTCGGCCCGCAGCAGCCGTTTGCGCAGCATGTTCAGTGCGGCGATCGCGCTGCGCTTGATCACCAGATCGCGGCTGCCCGGGAACAGGACCATGGCGGAGCGCACGCCATCGGGGCCTGCCACCGCGATCCACACCGTACCGACGGGTTTTTCGGGCGTGCCTCCGTCCGGACCGGCCACACCGCTCAGCGCGATGCTCCAGTCCGTCCGCAAGGCCTGCCGGACACCGGAGGCCATCTGTTCCACCACAGGCCGGCTCACCGCACCGTTCAGTTCGAGCATCCCCGCCGGGATCCCCAGTTCCTCCATCTTCACGGCGTTCGCGTAGCTCACCACGCCGCCGATGTAGTAGGCGGAGCTGCCCGGCACGCTGGTGATCAGGTGGCTGAGGTAGCCCCCGGTGCAGCTCTCCGCCAGGCTCAGCGTTTGGCCTGCTTGGCGCAACAGCCCTCCCACCACTTCCTCCAGGCGGGTCGTCCCTTCACCGAACACCAGGTCGGGGATCAGGGTGCGCAGTTCCTCCGCCTTGCGGTCCACCCGTTCACGGGCCTCATGGGCATCACGGTTGGCATAGGTGCTCAGCCGCAGCTTCACCAGGCCCGGGCTCGGGAGGTAGGCCAGCTTGATGCCCGTTCCATCCAGCCCCTCCTCCCAGGCCGCGATCCGGGTGGCCACCTGGCTCTCCCCCGCTCCGGTGGTGAGCAGTGTGCGGTGCACGATCACCGGCGGGGAGAAGATCGCGTGCAGCCGGGGCAGCACTTCGTCCGCCATCATCGCCTTCAGCTCGTAGGGCACACCGGGCAGGCTGACGAACACACGCGGTGTGCTCCGGTCATCCCGCCGTTGCTCGAACCACATGCCACTGGCCGTGCCGTTCAGGTTGGGGATCACCGTGCATGTTTCCGGCAGGTCCGCCTGCGAACGGTTCATGTCAAGCAGCGGTCGGCCCATCCGGGCGAACAGGGCCTCGATGCGGGCCTCCACATCCGGTCGTCGGGTCAGTCCGGTGCCGAAGAAGGCGCACAAGGTGTGCTTGGTGATGTCGTCCTTGGTGGGGCCCAGCCCACCGGTGATCAGCACCACATCCGCGGTGGCCCCGCCCAGCGCGCTCAGGATCTGCTCCCGGTCATCGCCGATGGTGCGCACCTCCACCGGCCTGATGCCCTGGAGGGACAGCTGTTCGCCCAGCCACGAAGCGTTGGTGTTGATCGTCTGACCGATCAGTAGCTCGTCGCCGATGTTGATGATCCCGGCCGTGATCTCGTGCACCTCCACGCTCATGGGCCGAAGGTCGCAATTGCGCTGCTCAGGGGATCACGACGCGCTGGGTGCGCACCACGCCGTGGCCCACGACCCGCACCAGATGCACCCCGGCAGAAACACCATCGGTCGTCAGCACACATCGGGTGCCGGCCTCCGGGACCTGTGCGCACAGCCGGCCACGCATGTCGAGCAGCTCCACCAGGCCCAGCGGCTCCGGAGCGCTTACCACCACACGTCCCACCTCCTGGTGCACGTTGAGCTCATCGCCCGTGTGAGGGTAACCCATGGACTGACCCGTGCTGATGCAGGCCTCGTAAAGGGTGAACGGCAGTTCGTTCACCGTGCCGCCGGACACGAAGGGCTCCGACAAGGTCGAGGTGCCCAGTGGACCAGCGCTCACCCCGTACTGGAGCTGGCCGCCCACGGGCTGAGGCTGCACCATCGTCAGGCTGTAGGTCCCGGGAGGCAGGCATACCGCAGCGGAATCGAGATCCACAGCGCCCAGTTCCAAGGTGCCGGAGAACACGGTGTTCCCGCCGCCATCCAGCAGGTTCCAATCGAACAGGCCGGTGACGAGGGCACCTCCGAAGTTGCCAAGATGCACCTGCACCGGTACGCAGGGACCAGGCGGGCACAGGTCCACGTTCACGGGCAGCTCACAGGCCAGGCTGTCGTAGAACCAGGTCCACAGGTGCAGGGTGGCCGGGAAGGGTGCTGCGGGCACCTGCGCCAGGGGATGCACGGCGAGCGTGTGGATCTGCGCACCCGCCCCGATCCCGAAGTAGTTCGTTTGCTCCACCGCCAGGGTATCGCCCTGGTCGTCCAGCAGGACGAAAGCCGGATAGTTGAACAGCTCACTGCTGCCATTGCTCACAAGCACTTCCAGCGCTCCCGGGTCGAACGGCGCCCATTGCACGGACTGGATGTCCAGACTGTCGCAGGCGGGGAGCAGGCCTCCGCCAGCGACGACGAACACGTGCTCAGGTTGTGGAGCAAAGTCGCCAACAAAGGTCCCGTTGATCACGATGCTGTAGGTGCCGGCCGGCAAGGGGCCCACAGGGATCTGTTCGGTGTGCGGCACGATCACGGTGAAGCCTCCGGGGTCGGCGGCCACGACGTTCAGTGAGACGGTGTTGCCCGTGACCGTGGCCGAAGCGCTGACCACATAGGCGCCCGTGCTGGCCAGCCCTCCGGAGAGGGCGATGGTGATGTTGTCTTGTGGAGCGGGCGTGGCGGGCGCCACCGTGATGTGGTCGACATAGAAGAAGGTCTGCGCATGAACGTTCAGGGTCGCGACCGACAGCGCGGCGAGGAGGATGTGCTTCATGGGATGGACTTCAGGGCATGGACAACGATCCGGGGCACTTCGCTGCCTCATGGGTTCACCTCGAACCCGAACAGCTCGGAGCGCTGCAGTTTGCGCACGGGTCCAAGGCGTTCGAGCGCCTTCATGTCCATGGCGCTCTCTTTGCCGATGACGCAGTAGGTGTACGGCCGCCCTTTGATCTCCCGGTCGAAGAAGGCCTTCAGGTCCTGCAGGCTGATGTGCGGGATCCGGTCGTACACCAGCTTGCGGACATCGGTGTCCAGTCCACGTCGTTGGGCCGCATCCCACTGCCAGTAGATGTTCTCCCGTGTGATGCGGGTGCTGGCGATCACCTTGCGCGCGGCCGTCCGGGCCCCCTCGAACTGGGCCTCGGCCATGGGCATGTCGTTCATCAGGCGCAGCATCGCGTCCACCGCATCGGGCAATTTGTCCGCCTGGGTGCCGATGAAGGCGCGCACATAGTGCGCTTCATGCTTCTCGGCCGGCGTGGTATAGCTGGCGTTCGCTCCGTAGGCCAGCGCCTTCGACTCACGGATCTCCTGGAACACGATGCTGCTGAGACCGCTGCCGAAGTACTCGTTGAACAGCGCCGCATAGGGCATCTTCTCCACGTCGAATGGGCCCGCTTTGCTCACGAGCAGCATCTCGGTCTGCACCATGTCGTATTCGGCGAAGAGCACCTCGTTGCGGGTGGTCGGCACTTCGGGATACACGCGCTCCGGAGGCAGCGCCCGCAGTTCAGCGGGGGGGGGGTGCAGCTCCCGCAAGAGGGCCTCCACCTGGTCGATACCCTGTCTTCCATAGTGGAACACACGGTGCTTGTAGGAGGTGAGCCCGTGGAGGCGGGCCACCAGGTCCTCCGCCTTCAACGCGTTCAGTTCGGCGTCGGTGAGCACATCGTTGAACGGAGAGCGTGCACCATAACGGGCCTGGCTCAAGAGCGCGCCGGAAAGCAGCACGCCCTTGTTGCGGGCCTGGTCCTGGCGCTCCTTGCGGAGGTCCGCGATCAACCCGGACAGGGCTTCCGCATCGGGACGGCACTCGGCCAGCACATGCTCGAGCATGACCACACCCTGACGCAGGTTCCGCTCCAGACCGCTGAGGGTCACGTAGCACCGGTCGTTGCCCACGAACACATCCAGCGACAGGCCCAGCTTGAAGAACTCCTTGCGCAGCTCCGGCGCGGTGTACCGGGTGGTGCCGAGGTAGGGCAGGTACTTCACGGCCACCTCCATCGCCTTGTCGTGGTCGGTGCCCATGTCCAGGATGTATCGCAGACTGAACAGCTCGTTGGACGGGTTGTGCACACGGGCCAGCTCGATCCCCTTGCCCAGGTCGCGCCATTCGATGGCGGAGGCGAGATCGATGAACTCCGGGGTCAGTTCGGCGCTCGGGACCTGTTCCCACGCACGCCGCCATTCGCTTCTGCCCTCGCGCTTGATATCGATGGGTGTGATGCGGGGTTTGGTCACCTTGTGCACGCCGGTCCGCTCACCGGAGCGCTTGAGGACACAGACATGGTCGGCTCCGAGCCGTTCCTTCACGAAGGTCATCACTTGGTCCTTGGTGATCGCGGCCATACGGTCGTGCTCGGCCAGCACCTCCTTCCAGTCCTTGCGCAGAATGAAGGCATCGGTCATGGCCGCGGCACGCCGTCCGTTGTTGTCGCTCCACTGGCGGATGCGCTGGACCTTAAGGTCGTTCACCACGGCGCTGATGAGCCAGTCATCGAAGTCACCGGCCGCCAGCTGCCGGATCTGCTCCAAGGCAAGGTCGCGGGCCTGCTCCAGTGTCTGCCCGTCACGGGGTTCGATGCGCACGTTGAACTCGCTGTGGTCGGCCTGTTCCATGGCGTAGGCCGAGGCATCGAGAACACGCTGCGCTTGCACCAGGTTGAGGTCGAACAGGCCCGCCTGACCATTGCTCAGCAGGCCGGCCACCAACTCGAGCATCAGCGGATCGCTGCTTCCGGTCCCCTTGAACCGCCATGAAAGCGTGGCCCACTCCCGATCCGGACCGGTGACCTCCGCCACCACGGGCCCGTTCAGCGGGCGCTCCGGGGCGTGTTCGAAGCGGGGCACCTCGCGCCGGGTCCAGCCGCCGAAGTATTTGTCCACCAACGCGATCGTCCGGTCGTGATCGATGTCGCCCGCCAGCACCACCGCCATGTTGTTGGGCGCATACCAAGCCTCGAAGAAGGCATGGATCTTCTCCATGCTGGGGTCCTTCAGATGCTCGCCCGTGCCGATGGTGGTCTGCGTGCCATACGGGTGGTGCGGGTAGAGGAGTTCGTTCTTCTTGGTATAGGCCAGCCGACCATCGTTGTCCTGGCTCCGGTTGAACTCCTCATACACGGTCTCCAGCTCCGTGTGGAAGAGCCGCAGCACGCACTCCTGCATGCGCTCGCTCTCGATCATCATCCACTTCTCCAGTTCATCGCTGGGCACATCGTTGATGTATACGGTGCGCTCGGTGCTGGTGTATGCGTTCGTGCCCCGCGCGCCGATGCTCTTCACCATCTTGTCATACTCGTTGGGCACCGCCAGCGCCGCGGCGAGCTGGCTGAGGCTGTCGATCGTTCGATAGATGGCGTCCCGCTTCGCTTCGTCCCTGGTGTTGCGACGTAGTTCGTACTGGTCGCTGATCGCCTTCAGCAGCCGCTGCTCCTCGGGCCAGTTGGACGTTCCGATCCGGGAGGTGCCCTTGAAGAGCATGTGCTCCAGGTAATGGGCCAGTCCGGTGGCGTCGGCCGGGTCGTTCTTGCTTCCGGCCCGTACGGCGATGTTCGTCTGCACCCGTGGTGCATCCGGGTTGCGGCTCAGCCACACCTCCAGGCCGTTGTCCAAGGTGTAGATGCGCGTGTCGGTGAGGTCCCCGGGCACTGAACGATAGGTGTAGCTGCGTTGGGCCAGCGCAGGGGCGGCCATGCACAGGATGGAAAGGGCGAAGAGGTGGCGCATGGGAGCGGGATGGATCCGGTGAAGGTGGCGAAAAGCTCGGCCGGTCCCACCCTCGCCGCTGGGATGTGGCGTGCGATGGAACTTCGCCCGGCCACCCGGTCCCAGCTTGGCGCCGGTCGTTCAAGGAACGATGAAGGCCCCCGGGTTCACCGGAGGCCTTCGATCGCCGGTGGTGCTCAGCGGATCAGGAGCTGCTCCTGCGCGAGGCGTTCACCCTGGCTCAACCGTACGATGTAAAGGCCCGGTGCCAGCCCGGCCATATCCAGTTGAGCGACCTGACCATCGATCACCGAGCTGTGGCGTTGCTGCAGGAGGATCCGCCCGTCGCTTGCGAGCACCTGCAGCTCCAACGGCATGTCCTGGACCCATCCGTCACCCAGCGAGACCTGCACGGGCGACCCGTCCGTGGGATTCGGCCACAGCAGGCCGGTCTCGGGCGTCAGGACCTTCTCCCGACCGTCGTCCCCCGGTGTGGTTCCGATGGCCACCCAACAGCTCGGACCCCAGTTGCACCAGCTCTGCCCGGTATCGTAGCTGATCCGTACGCGCACATTGTAGGTGTTGCCGGCCACCAAAGGCTGTGTCACCCAATTGAGGATGACGCCGGATGTGGGCAACGAGATCCGACGCAGGTAACCGGAGCCCGTGTTGCTGAACTCGAACTGATACCGGTCGGCGCTCACCCGCTTGAAGGCATACAGCCGGTCGCTTCCACCGAAGATCCGGGTGACCCCGCAGGAGAACTTCGGGTCGTTCGGCCGATCCACCAAACGAGTGGTGTTGCAGGGTGGCTTCTCCGGGTTGAGATAGATCCGACAGGCGGGTCCGAACTCGCGGTACACGCCCGCGATCCGCGCGCGGATCCGCACATTCAGCCATTGCTCCATGGGCACCGGCAGCGTCTGCAACCAGGCATAGTTGAGGTATGAGGCCCGCTCCGGGTCGTTCGAGGTCCAACCGTTGTAGCTGCCGTTGTGGATGTACACCCGGCGGGAGTAGCTGCCGTTGGGGTCGAACAGCCAGAACTGGTAGCCGTAGCCGGGGTCCTGAAGGGCCAGTTGCACACCGGGTTGGTAGGCGGCCACGACGGCCGGTTCGGGATGCGCGATCAACAGGTTGCCGTAAATGAGATCGCTGCGGTCGCAGAGCGCCTCGATCAAGCGGTCGGGACCGATGGGTACGCAGAACGGGGCATTGTTGGCCACCGTGCTCACAAAGCCGAAGTCGCCGTTGCTCCGGTTGTCGATGATGCGCTCACCGTCCACATCGTTAAGGATGTAATAGCCGTTCGCGTTCATCCCGTCACCGAAGCTGTCGTAGATCCGAAGGGAGTAGCACCCCGGATCCACGCAGCAGGAAAGGTTCAACAGCGTGTTCGGTGTATAGCCGCCACCGGAGCACAGGACCGTTGAAGTGCCCCCGAGGGTGATCTCCCAGGATGTCTGCGAAGCGTCAACATCCGTGCGAAGGGTCAGGGTGAGCTCTTCGCTGCAGCCCGGCTGTGCCTGAACGACCGGGGCCATGCTCAGTGCGAGCAGGGCCGGAAACGTGATCATGTACCGCATGGGTTCCGGAATTTCGTTCAATGTAGTTCCGGCCACCTGGCAGGCGCAATGACCTGCGGGTGTTTTATCCACAGCACGTCGCTCATCAACTCCGGACCGGTGACCGCGCCGGCGCCTGCCCCACCGTGTGCTCATGATCACGCTCCAAGGTCCGTTCAACACATGTGGAGCTTCGCTCGAAAGGACATGCCGTCCGTTCGCGGCGCTGGCAGGTCAGCCGCATGAGCGGCTACTCCACGGTGAAGTGCTTGGCGTCCGAAGCCCCGTTCACCAGGATCTCCGTCACCGACAGGGACATGTCGACCGGGCCTTTCTGTACGATGAGGTGCGGGAAGAGCACGCCCTTCACCGCGCGATAGTCCTTCCATTCGGAGGAGACCTTCATGGTGCCTTCCGGGGTGGCCTTCATCTCCTCCCGGCGCAGTTTGAGGCCAGAGGCCACACTGTAGAACTCGGAAAAGGTCGAACCCATGTCCGTCATCACCATCAGCTTGTACGCCGGCTCCCCATTGACCTGTGCGGTCCCCGGCAGGACCAAACGGCCCATCTTGGCATAGTGCAGTTCCGGGAAGGGCGGCGCGTTCATCTCCATCTCCTCCAGTTCCATTTCGATGATCTCCTCCGCGCCTTCGGGGCCGGACCGCTTCGCGCGCGTTCCATCGCAGCGCACCTGTTGGAGGAGCATGGTCCCGCTTCGCATCTCCATGGCGTACCGGTCGGGTTCGGCGTTCCACTCGGTGACGGTGACCGGCATGCCCATCATGGTGGTGCTCATGCTCCGCTTGAGGCTGCGGACCCCTTCCACGGCCTCGCGCCCGCCGATGGCCTTGAAGTATGCCTCCAGCACGGTCTGCGGAGTGACCCCGGCGGGTACGGGGCCCAGTTCCTCCCGGTAGGGATCACCGTTCTCGTCCAGCTGCAACAGGCCCCGTTCGAAGCTCAACGGGACCAGTTTGTTGCCGATCCGTTCCATATCGCCCACGACCAGGATGGCGGCATGGTCCGGGTGCAGGAACCGTTCGGCGGCGGCCATGACGCTAGCGGCGCTCACGGTATCGAGCCGCTTGAGGTAGGTGGCGTAGTGATCCTTCGGCAGGTCGTACAAGTAGGTGTTGAGGGCGAAGCGTGCCACGGTCCGTGGGTCCTCCAACGACCGGGCGAAGCTTCCGGCCATGAAACTCTTGGCCAGCGCCAGTTCGTCGGGCTTCACCCCGTTCAGCCGCATGTGCTCCAGTTCGAACACCATCTCGTTCGCCGCGCTGTCGGTCACCTCGGTGCGCACGCTGGCCCCGGCACTGAAATGGCCGCAGTACCGGTCGGCATCAAGGCTGCTGTACGCGCCGTAGGTGTACCCCTTGTCCTCGCGCAGGTTCTGCATCAGGCGGGCGTTGAACACGCCTCCGCCAAGAACGGTGTTCATCACCTGCCCGGCCAGCGCCATGGGGTCGTTCGGTTTGAGGTCCACCGGGAACACCACCCGGACCACCGATTGGGGCGCACCGGGACGGTCCACGATGGCCACACGCCGGACACGCGACGGCTTCGGCGTCTTGGTCGGTCGCACGACGGTTCCAAGCCCGTCGACGACCTCCTGACCGTTGGCATCCGTGGAAACGGCCGCCGGTGCCGGGCGCCAGGGACCGAACCGTTTCTCCGCCGCCTGCCTGGCCTCCTGTTCGGTCAGATCGCCCACCAACACCAGATACGCCTTTTCGGGCCGGAAGAACCGCTTGTAGTACGCTTCGAGGTGCTTGCGCTCCACCTTCGCCACGCTCTTTTCCGTAGGGATCTCGCCATAGGGATAGCCTTTGCTGAAGGTGAGCACACGCCCCACGACGTCCGCGATGCCGTCCGGGTCATCCTTCCGGCTCTGCAGCCCGCTCAGCATGCGCTTGCGCGCCTTCTCGAACTCGGCCTCCGGAAAGCTGGGGGTGGTGACCACGGCATGCACCACATCGAACAGCGCACTGAAGTTCTTCTTCAGGCAGGAGGCGTACACCCCGTCACTGGTTGTGCTCAGGTCCCCACCGAGCTGGTCCACCGTGCGGTCGAGGGTCTCCTTGTCCATGGCCGATGTGCCGGCAGCAAGGACCTCGCCCATGAGGTCGATGTATCCCGTCTTGTCACCCTGCAGCACCGGTTCGATGTCGAACCGCACCTGCACGCTCACCAGCGGCTGCTGATGGTCCTCCACCAGGATCACCCGCATGCCGTTCTCGAGCAGGAAGGTGGTGTGCTGCCCCACATTCACGGCGGGGGCCGGAGCCGGTCGGGGCGGCTTGCTGCGGTCGACCTGGGCGTTCATCGGAATGCAAGGGGTGAAGGCGGCCAGAAGCAGGCCGGCCATGAAAGGGTGGGACAAGGCGGGGCGCATGATCACGGCTTCTGGTTCTTGGGCAGGTAATGCAGCACCACCCGCGCATCCGGCGAGAAGTACTCCTTGGCCACCCGCTGCAGGTCCTCCGGGGTCACGGACAGGTAGCGCTCCAGTTCCCGGGAGGCCATCTGAGCGCCGCCAAGGAAGGTGTGGGCAGTGGCCAGGTTCGAGGCCACACCGGCCACCCGGCTGTTGTCGCGCACGAACTCCGTTTCAAGCTGCGCCTTGAGCTTGTCCAGCTCGGGCTGTGGGACCATCCCTTCTCTCACCTTGGCGAACTCCGCGTCCATCGCCTTCTCCAACTCCTCGGCCGCAACCCCCATGTTGGCGATGGCGAACGCGATCGCCAGACCGGGATGCTCGAACGGGAAACTGAACGCGCCCACATAGAGCGCCTTTTGTGCGCGGTCCTTCAGCTCCACGTTCAAGCGGGAGCTGTTGCCGTTGCTCAGCAGGCGGTTCAGCATGTCCACCGCGTAGAAATCGGCCGTGCCGTACGCCGGGATCCTATAGGCCTGCACCACCGCCGGAAGCTGGATCTGATCATGCACCACGTCGCGTACCTCCCCTTTGAGCTGAGGCTCCACGGCGGTGGGACGCACGATGTCCTTCCCACGGGGAATGGCGGCGAAGTACTTCTCGACCAGTTTGCGCATATCCGCCGCCTTCACGTCGCCGGCGATCACGAGGACGGCATTGTTGGGCACGTAGTAGGTCTTGTAGAAATCGATGTAGTCCTGCTCGCTGGCTGCGTTCAGGTCCTCCATGAAACCGATGGTGGGCCACTGATACGGGTGGACGGTATACGCCCGCTTCAGCACCTCGATCAGGATGCTCCCATATGGTTGGTTCTCGTAGCGCTGACGGCGCTCCTCCTTCACCACCTCGCGCTGGGTGTCGATCCCCTTCTGATCCACCCGGGCATGGAGCATGCGTTCGCTCTCCAGCCAGAGCCCGAGCTCAAGTTGATTGCTGGGCAGCACCTCGTAGTAGTAGGTGCGATCGCCGTTGGTGTTCGCGTTCAGCACACCGCCGGCCTTCTCCACGTGCTTGCTGAATTCCCCGCGACCGATGTTCGCCGATCCCTCGAACAGCAGGTGCTCGAAGAAGTGGGCGAATCCACGCCGATCAGGTCGTTTATCCTTGCTGCCCACGTGGTACATCACGCTCACCGCCACGATCGGGGTGCCGTGATCCTCGTGCACGATGACGTGAAGGCCGTTGTCAAGGTCGAACTCCGTGAACGTGATGGCGCCTTTCTGCGCGGTGAGCGGGATGGCGAGCATTGGGGCCAGAAGAAGGGTGGTTGTTCTCCGCATGCCGGTCGGCTTGGGTGCCCGATGCCGTTCCGTGGGCACCGGGCAGGGCGGCCAAAAGTACGTCCGCGATCTGCAACCGCAGGCCGTCGTTGGAGCCCCATCCTCCGTTGCGCTCGACGACCATCACCCGCGTAGCGTCCATCGTGCTGCTTGACAGTCGGTCTGACCACGCGGTAGATTCGTCGACGGATCCCGCCATTTCGTCGATACCATGCACCATCCCGTCATCCTGACCATGCCTCCTCAGCGCGTTGCGTCCACCGATCCGGCCCTGACCCCTTCCCTTCTGGACCTGTTGACAGGGCTGGAGGCACGGTTCGCGCCACGCATCGAGCGCCTGATGGATGAGCGCGTGGTGCGGAGGGATCGTATGGCGGCGGGTGATGTGGAACAGCTGGCCGATACCCAGCACATCCGCGAGGCGGACTGGTGTGTGGACCCCATGCCCGCCAACTGGATGGAGCGCCGGGTGGAGGTGATCGGCCCGGCCGATCGGCAGAGCATCATCGCAGGCCTGAACTCAGGTACGAAGACCTACATCGCGGATCTTTTCGATCTGGCCGCCGGACACAAGGCCAACCTGCTGCGTGCCCATCGGGCCATCGGCCGTGCAGCGAAGGGACGGCTCAGTCGCATCACGCCCGAAGGCGGCCGGATCCGCCCCCATGCCTCCAACACGACACGATTGGCCGTGGCCCTTCGTCCCCTGGGCGCCACGGAGTCCATGGTCCGCCATGGGGGGCGCCCGGTATGGGCCGGCCTCTTCGACCTGGTCATGCTCGTTCATCACCACGGCGCATCACTGCTGGAGCGCCAACGCAGCATTCATGTGTATCTGCGCGATGTCCAGGGGCATTTGGAGGCCCGGCTATGGAACGATGTGTTCGACGCCCTGGAGGAAAGCCTCGGACTCGATCGGGGCAGCATCAGGGCCACCGTGTTCGTGGACAACGTGATCGGGGCCCTCGAGTCTGAGGAGATCCTCTTCGAGCTCGCCCCGCATGCCGGCGGCCTGGCACTGGACAATGCGGCATACGTGGCCGATCACATCGCCCTGTTCACCAGCCGGGAAAGCGGCGTGTTCCCCGACCGCGAACGGTTCGGAATGGACCTCGGCATGCTGGAATCGCTGGCGCGCACCGTGATCGGCACCTGCCATCGACGAGGCGCGCACGCCTTGGGCACACCCGGACATGGGCTCCCCCCGTCGGGGCATGGACGTCCTAAACCAGCCCTCCTGGAAATGCTCAACGACAAGGAACATGAGGCCGCCCTGGGCATGGACGGGACCCTGATGGCCCATCCGGGCCTGGTGAACGCAGCCATGGCCGAGTTCAACAAGCACATGGGGGCCAGCCATCAGTTCGCGGTGCAACGGCGAGAGAACATTGCGGTGAGCGACCTGATACGCCGACCGGCGGGGGACATCTCCGTGGACGGACTGGTACGCGCCGTCCGCACCGGCCTGCTCGGCCTGTCGGCCATGGCGACCGGCGCGTCGAGGATCGAGCTCGACGGTCGCACACATGACCGCAGCAGCGTTCGACTGGCCATCGCCTTGCTTTGGCATTGGGTCGTGGCGGACAAGGGGCGGGTCACCGCCTCCGGTCTCGACATCCACGATGACCTCATCACCTTCCTGGTGAAAAAGGAGGTGGAAAAGCTGGCCGCACGACCGGAGGCCCCGACACATGACGCGCTGCGGACGGCCGGTGAGCAGCTCATCGGCCTGGTCCTTGGACCCAACCGACCTGTGCTGGTCTAAGCTCCCCGGAACACCGGTTACCTTGGCCCCGTGAGCGACGGGTGGATCAGCATCACGGAACGGCTGCCCGACAACGGGGACCGCGTGCTCTGCTGGGTGCCGGGGCACCACGTTTACCTGCCTGGAAAGACCGGCGCGACGGAGTTGCGCGAGGTCGTCATTCTGCGGTTCCTGAAGGACCACTTCGCGCAGAACCCGAGCAAGACCGGGAAGGCCACCTCACCTCACCTGTGGGCAGGTGAGGGATCAAGCAACCAGTTCTTCGAAGCGGTCACACATTGGCGACCTCTACCACCTGGCCCTGACGCTTAGCGTCCCTGGGCCGGGGGCACGATCTCCAGCAGCTCCACCTCGAACAGCAGGGTGCTGTTCGGCGGAAGGTCGCCTCCGGGACCGCGGCTGTTGCCGTAGGCCAGTCCGGCAGGGATGAAGAGCTTATAGCGGGAACCAACGGACATGAGCTGAATGGCTTCCGCCCATCCCGGGATCACATTGCCCACGCCGAACATGGCCGGCTGCCCGCGCTTGTATGAGCTGTCGAACTCCGTGCCGTCCAGCAAGGTGCCCCGGTAGTTCACCTTCACCACGTCCTCAGCGGTCGGCTTGGGACCCGTGCCGGCCTGCAGCACTTCATACTGAAGTCCGGAAGGCGTGGTGGTGATGCCTGGTTTCTTGCCGTTCTCCGCCAGCCAAGCCTCTCCCTTCAGGAGGTTCTCCTCTCCCTCCTTCTGCTCGCGCTCCATCACCTTCTTCTGGGCGGCGAGCATGTATGCCTGCACAAGGGCCCGCACGTTGTCGGCGTTGATCCGTTCTGCGCTGTCCAACCCGTCGCGGATGCCCATGGCCATGGCGTCCACATTGAGGGAATCCAGTCCGCTCAACTTCATGTTGTGGCCGATGTCGGTGCCGATGCCATAACTCACCGAGTCGATGTTCGACTTGAGCGGGGCGTTGCGGCCCTTCTGGCCGGTGACCTCATTGGAACAGGCCGTGAGCAGGACGACAACGACGGCGGTCAACAGGGAGCGGATGATCATGGGTGGTTACAGATGGGCGGCGAAGATAGGTCGGGCGGAGAGGTCGGCTACCAATGCTTCGGGACCGGATGTATGTATGGCCATACATATATTGACCGTTCGGAGCGTCCGATGTATGTAACAGAAGATCAGTCTGTTACAGCTGTTCGCAACCTCCATGTCTTACCTCTCAAGACGATCATCGTGGGTCAAGCTCCCTCACCAATTCACTGATGTTCAGTTAAATATCCGGATAGAGAGCGCACCGAAACATATGCATGGCCATACATATGTTGTTCGTTCGCAACAGCTTTCGAGCACATGGAGCGCCCATCTCACTCATCGGAGCTCTGGAACTGCACCTGGGCCGGCCAGGTCGTCCCTCCCTTCTCGTTCGTCGTCGAGCAGCTTCCGTAGAATGCGGTGATACCGGGCGAAACGCGCCAGATCGTTGTGATGTCCTGTCGGGAACACGATCATCTGGCGTTCCACATTGGTCGGGACGGATGCGTAGAGCCTGAGCGCACTGGCGATGGGCACGACACCGTCCCGTTCGCCATGAAAGATCCAGACCGGGCATTGCACGCGTCTGATCGCGATGTCGTTGGCGAACCGGTAGTTCAGCAGCAGCCTGTAGGGCAGCCAACGAAAGTAGTTCCGCGCTGGATCGATCAGCCGGGCGAAGGGCGACTCCAGCACGAGGGTCCTGGGATGCCGTTGTGCGGCCACCGGCACCGCTGACCCACTTCCCAACGATCGGCCGTACACCACGATCCGATCCTCCGGCCATGTGGAACGCAAATGGTCATACCAGAGCAGGGCATCGGCCAGGAGGGCCTTCTCACTTAAACGCCCCTTGCTCTTTCCATACCCCCGTGGTTCGGGCATCAGCACGGCATGCCCTGACCGGGTGAACCGTGGCGCCCGTTTACCCCAACGCCGCAGGGTGCCCGTGTTTCCATGGAAATAGAGCACCACGCCCACGGCATTCTCCGTGGGAAAGTAGAGACCGTGCAGTTCGGCTCCGTCGCACCCGGTGATCCATCGTTCCTCGAACGCATGGCCGAACCGGTACCTGTACCGCCGCGAGAGCGGATGCCGGACGAAGATGAGCCGCTCCTGCAGCAGGTAATACACCAAGCACAGGGCGGTGTAACCCACGGCCAGGGCCGCCAAAAGGGTCAACCCAACGATCACCCCGCTAAGTTACCCGCCTCACAGGCCTGTCACCTGCGGTCACTCCGCGGTCGCCAGGGCTTCGCTTTCATAGACCTCACGGGTGCAGCTGTCGCCGTTCTTGAAGTAGTAGATGCCGCCCCATTTGTGCACGATGCGCTTGAACTCGGTGCTCACCCCTTCACGCTCCAGGCGGATCACGGTCATCACCTTGTTGGGCTCCACGACCAACTGCTCCTCTCGGACGGTCGCGGCCACAGGCACGGCTTCCTCCGGCCGCTCCTCTGTTCCATGTTGTGCTTGGGCCGGCCGGACGGGCGATCCCTCCTCCCCTACGACCGGGGCCTGCGGACGACGTCCGTCCTCCCCTTCCACCACACGGGCGGCAAGGGCGTTTCGGGTCACGCGGGGTGCGGGCGGTGGTGGAGGCGGCTCCTCCTTGGCCGTCACCACCGGGGTGGGTTTCGGCGTTGGCTCGGACCTGGCCGCCGCAGCCGCGGCCTTGCGCTCCTCCTCGGCCTTGCGGGCCTCGGCCGCTTTGCGCTCCGCCTCAGCCTTGCGCTCGGAAGCCGCAAGTCGCGCGGCCTCCGCTTCTTCCGCGGCCTTCCGCCTGGCCTCCTCCCTGGCCGCTGTCTCGGCGGCCTTTTTTGCCTCCGCTTCGGCCTGGGCTTTGGCCTTTGCAGCCTCTGCGGCCTTCTTCTCTTCCTCCTTCGCCGCCTCTTGTTCCTCGGCCTGCTTCTCCTCCACCTGCTCCATCACCGCCTGTAGCTGGGACTGGATGCTCTTGGTGTAGTCCGTGTCGTAGTCGAAGTCATCCACCGAGGCCTCGTACCGGATCATGCCCACAGGCTGGTTGAAGACCACGATGTTGATGTCATCGTATTGCTTGAAGAGCGATACGGCGAACTCGAAGGGGGAGAATCCGTTGGCCGCCGCATCCGCCGGCACCTTCGTGTCGAACACCAGCTTCTTGGTGACGAAGCCGTCCTTCTCGAAGCTCAGGACGTAGTTCGCATTGAGCGCCAGGTCCAGGTTGAACTTGCCCAGCCCGCTGGTGATCACCCGGTCCTTCTCGCCGTTCTTGTAAACGACCACCTTCGTGTTCTCCAGCCCACCGCCCTCCACCTTCACCCGACCGGTGATGGTGAATGCCCGCTGAGCGAACGTCATGGACGTCAGGAGTACGCTGAACAGAAGAAGGAGGAGCGTGGGTGCGTGCCGCATGGAACGGTACCGGACAGGGAACCCGGCAGCCGCGTGTACGTAAGAGGGGCCATCCAAGTTCCCGGTCATGCGCGCACCGTTCAGTCTGTTCCTGTTCTTCTCCGCCGCCCTGATCCAGGCCCGATCGCCGATCACCATTCTGCAGGAGCTCAATGCGCTCTATGGAGGGTCGGTCCGGTTCAAGATCGATCAGGAGGACCGCCTGGTGGCCGACCTGTTCGACCATACCGGGCATTTCCGCCAGGACGTGGTCTACATCGAGTTCCTGGACACTGCGGGGTTCAAGTACTCCGAAGAGGAGGCGGCCGTGGTGATGACCTGCGCTTCGGACCATGCGAATTGCATCGAGAAGGAGGTGTTCCGGATGAACGTCATCCGCCATACCGGGCGCAGTGTTTTCCCCGTGGCTGCGGGTGACAGGGATGGCGCCCAGGCGATCGGACTGCTCAGCGCCTTGGTGAGCGAGGCCCAGCATGCCATCGCACTCAAGGAGGCCGAAACCCATGCCCGTCCGCAACGTAAAAGGTGACCGACCGATCATGACCATGAACCGCCTCATCCTTCCACTATCCGCTGCATTCATCGTGGCCCAGGCCACGCAGGCGCAGGACCTTGCCCTCGCCGGCAGGTCCGATGACGCTACCGTCAATGCCCTTTACTCGGAAGGTGAACGTGCCTATCAGCGGGGGGCGTATGACGAAGCCATCGCTCTCTTCACCAAGGTGCTCGATCAGGACACCGAGCACCTCAACGCTTACCTGCAGCGCGGCTTCTGCCACTCCCTCACCAAACGCTACGAGCTTGCCGTGGCCGACTTCAGCGCGGTGATCTCCCGCAGGCCGGACCACCTCTGGGCGTACACGAGCCGGGGAAGTGCATACAACAAGCTCCACCAGTACGAAAAGGCGATGCGCGACTTCGACCATGTCATCGCCCTGGACCCCAGGAACGAGGAGGCCTATAACAACCGCGGTTGGACCCGAAAAGGGGCAGGTGATCCGGCCGGGGCCTGCAAGGATTGGCGCACCAGCCAGCGCATGGGGAATGCCGAGGCCCGCATCATCCTCACCAACAACCGCTGCAAATGAACCGTCTCTCCACGATCATCATCGCCATCGGTCTCGCCGCAGGCGCGCTGGCCCAGGACATGGACGTCAACGACTGCATCGTGAAGTCGTCATCCGCTTGGGGGCGGCCCTGTGAGAAGTGCGAGTTCTACAAGGAAGGCTACAAGCGTGACTTCAGCGGCACCTACCGCATTGAGCTGCAGAACACCTGCCCACAGCTCGTGGAAGTGAAGGTGGCGATGCAGGAGAAGAACGGGACCTGGCGGACGTTTCCGGTGAAAGCGTTGGCGCCCAACGAGGTGTTGACCGCCTTCGCCTGTCAGGGCACCGGAAAGTACCTGTACTGGGTACGCCGGGTGAACGACACCGAGATCGTGCTCCCCAGCGACCAGGAGATCCTGACGGAATACCGGGGTCGTTAGCGCCCCGCTGTTCACGCCCCCCTGTTGGCATCGCAACCGGTCACCCCGACCGGACCGGTCACCGGGCTGGTAGTTTCGTCGCGCTCATCATGGCCACGAAACTGCTGCACATCGATCGCACCGAGACCTCGCCCCAGATCGACATGGACCTGGAGCAGGGCACCTTGGAATTCGTAGGGCGCTCATTGCCTGCCAACTCCGAACAGTTCTACAGCAGGGTCTACCGCTGGCTGGACGAGTACCTCCGGGCCCCGCGCGAGGAGACCACGGTGAACATGAAGCTGGACTATCTGGACACCAGCAGCAGCAAGCACCTCTACAACATCTTCGACCGCCTCAACGCGGTGAACGAGCGCGGTCAGCGCGTGCATGTGAACTGGCACTTCGAGACAGGCGACGAGGAGATGGCCGAGACCGGCAAGGACTACCAGCGGTTCTTCGGGCTGGATTTCCAGTTCATCGAGGTCGAGGAACTCTTCTGAACGGGTCCACCGTTCCGGCTACATGGAGGAGCGGCTCGACCGGATGGTTCGCGCGCGCCGGTGTGACGCGATGAGTTGACGCGCCGGCATCCTCCGGGGGCGAGGACCGCGCATGGGTACGGCACGGAGAGGGATGACCCCGTTCGTGTCCTTCACCCGCTCTACAGCAGCTCGTTCGCCAGGTTCGCCAACGGGCTCCGCTCCCCTTTCTCCAGTGTGATGTGAGCGAACAAGGGGTCGTCCTTGGCCTTGTCGATCAGGTAGCTCAGCCCGTTGCTCTCGGCATCCAGGAAGGGCGAATCGATCTGGTGGACATCCCCGGTGAACACGATCTTGGTGCCCTCCCCCGCCCGACTGATCACGGTCTTCACCTCCAGGGGCGTCAGGTTCTGCGCCTCATCCACGATGAAGAAGATGTTGCTGAGGCTGCGACCTCGGATATAGGCCAGTGGTGCGATCGCGATCTTCTCGTTCTCCAGCATCTCATCGATGCGCTTCGGGGTGCTGTCGTGCTTCTCGAACTGTCCCTTGATGAGCTTCAGGTTGTCCCACAGCGGTTGCATGTAGGGGTCCAGCTTGCTCTGGATGTCGCCCGGCAGGTAGCCGATGTCCTTGTTGCTGAGCGGGACCACCGGGCGGGTCACATAGATCTGCCGGTACATCCGCCGCTGCTCCAGGGCGCAGGCCAGGGCCAACAGGGTCTTGCCCGTACCCGCGGCCCCCTGCAAGGTCACGAGCTTGATCTCCGGGTCGAGCAACGCGCTCATCGCCAGCGCCTGTTCGGCGTTCTTGGGGCCGATGCCGAACACATGCTGCTTCTCCACCCTTCCCACCAGTCCCGTGCGCGGGTCGAACTTGGCCAGGATACTTTTCTTCTTGTGTCGGAGAATGAAGAACTGGTTCCCACGGGGACGCTTGATCCCCAGGTCATCCACAGGCAGGCTGCCCTGCTCGAACAAGGTGTCGATCAGCCCTTCGTTGTAGTCATCCAACACCGTGCGGCCCGTGTACAGCTTGTGCTGCATGTCCTGCACCTTGCCGGTGAGGTAGTCCTCGGCCACGATGTTGAGGCTCTTGGCCTTCAGCCGTAGGGCGATGTCCTTGCTCACCAGCACCACCTTGCGGTCCTTGTGCTGACGCTGAAGGGTCAGCGCCGCATTGATGATCTGATGGTCGTTCTTGCCGTCCTGGAACACCTTGGTGGCGTCCACGCCATTGAGGTCGTGTTTGGCCACCACCTTGAGCTTGCCCTTGCCGGGGCCGTTCAGCGGTATCCAATCCGTCAACAGGTCGCGCTGCGCGATGCCGTCGAGGTGCCGGATGAACTCCCGCGCCTCGTAGTTGATGGTGTCGTTGCCTTTCTTGAAGGTGTCAAGTTCTTCTAGGACTTGGATGGGGACGGCGACGTCATGCTCCTGGAAGCATTCGATGGCCGAGTGGTCGTAAAGGATCACCGAGGTGTCCAGCACGAAGATCTTCCGGTCTTTCTTCTTCATCCGATCAAGGAACGTTGCTGACCAAATGTATCCGCCCCCCCGGCCCCTTTACAGGCCAAGGGGTCCCGCACTTATCCACGATCGATCGTGTCGGATGATCCAGCATGCTCCCGCATCCCGCGCCGATCGTAGCGGGCAGGAACGAAGCAGGGGGCGCCCGTTCGGCGCCCCCTGCTCACGCGTTCCGTGGACCTTGATCCCCGGTTCACGCCCTCTTCACCTGCGCTTCACACCACCGGGACCGTTCTTGCGATCGGGATCCCCGGTACTGCTTCGGTCCGTACAAGCGTGGCTGGCCCGCTTGTGCTGTCCGGTCCACACCTCTTACCAGGTCGGCCTTGCGGCCCGTGGCCCGAACACGACCTCGGCGCACGGCTCCAAGGCGGCCACAAAGTACCAGGGGCGAAGGATGCGGATCCCCATGGGTTTTCCACGATCCTTCCACGATCCCCGTGCGCCCTACCGTGCGATCACGAAGCGGGCCGCGCTCCGCACCGCACCATCGGTCAACACCACCGTGTACGCGCCCATGGTCAGGGACGCCACGCCCAAACGGACCTGACCCGGTTGGACCGCCATGATCTCGACCGGTGCCATCCTTCCTGTAGCGTCCACGACCTGGATCCCGAGGTCAGCATGCTGCGAGGCCCACGAGAGCGTCACCACCTCTCCGTCCGTCCAAACCCGAAGGCCAATATCGCCCCCTTTGCTCTCGGCGAGGCCGAGACAAGGGTCCACCACCACGGCCAACACCGCCTCATCGGTCGGGCATGGCGCCATGGCGGTCACTGAATAGGTGTACAACCCGACCGGGGACACCCCGGGCAGGAAGACCCCGCTGCTGATCACGTTGTTCGGGTCCGTCCAAACGCCCCCCGGATCCGGAGCATTCGTCAGCAGGCCGAAGAGCGCCGTGGCCGGGTCGTTCACGCACAAGGTGACCGTTCCGCCCGTCCCCGCCCAGGCACTGTCCGCCACGACAAGCACCAAGGAGGCCGTGTCGTTGGGGCATGGTCCCTGGCCATAGACCACGTAGGTGAGGTCGTAGGTCGCTGCGGCCAGCGGTGTCTCGACCAGTGGCGTCGCTCCATCGAAGAACAATCCCGTGAGGTCGCCACCGACCACAAAGGGGAACAGGCTCTGCGCCCCATCGGCGTTGCACACGGCGGCCGTGGCGTCCTGGCCGGCGTTCGCCCCATCGATGAGCGTGATGCAGAGGTCCGTGTCGTCCGACGGGCAGCCCACGCTGCAGGCCACCGTGTAGGTGTAGCAGCCGCCCGGGTCGCTCGCCGAGTTGAAGATGCCGTTGAAGGGGTTGCCGTTCGGTCCCGTCCAGGTGCCGCAGTTGTCGGGGGTGCCCGTCAGCTCGTTCAGCAAGGTGTAGAGCCCCGTGTTCTTGCAGATGAAGATGTTGCCTCCGGCCCCGGCGTTGTTGCCGCTGGATATCGTGATGTCCTGGGTGTTCGCTGACCCGGTGGTGGCCGGCGTGCTGGCCGTGACCCGGATGCGGTAGCCAGCGCCCGCCGCCGTGCCCACCGGGATCGTGGCCGTGATGGGCGTCGGGGTCGTGGCGGCGATGCTGCCTACGACGACCGGCGCGGCGAAGCTGCCCGAGGCATCGCTCAGTTCCGCGGTGAACACGTTGCCCGACCCCCAGGTGCCGGTGGCCGTGTACACCACCTGCACCGTGCTGCCCACGCACACCTGCAAGGGGCTCACCGTCGTGGTGGTCACCGCGTTCGGCTGGACACCGGCCGCGCTCACCTGGATGTCGTCGATGCCGAACCCCGGATCCTGCCCGCCCAGGAGCGAGGTGCCGTTCACGAAGCGGAAGCCGAACCGCAGCGTGGCCTGGTTGTCGAAGGCCGGCAACATGATGCTCTGCTGCGTCCAGGTCGGCTGGTTGCGGTATTGACCGATGGGCGTGGTGATCAGGTTCCAGCTCCCTCCGCTGTTCGTGCTGTAGTACACCTCGCCGTAATTCTGGTTGCCCCCGTTGCACAGCCACCAGAACGAGAGCGTCACATCGGTCTGGCCCACGGTGCTGATGTCCGTGCTCATCCGGGCGAAGTGGTTGCCGGGGTTGGTGCAGAAGCCATCCGCAGCGGCGAACGAACAGCACGTGATGCCATCGGCCACGGCCTCCGTGCTGGCCGTGTGGAGGTAGCCCCCGTTCGCCGGTTGGATGCCGCCGGGCTGACCGGCGGTGGAGGGGATGGTGAAGGTGATGGTGAACCCGCTGCAGTCCACGTCCCCATTACCGCCGGCGTACGTGTTGTTGATCAGCCAGGTGTTGGCCCCAACGGCGCTGGAACCGACATCCGTGGTGTTCAGCGTGAAGGTGGGCGTCGTTTCGAAGTTCTCCGAGTACAGGATGGTCTGGCCGATGGTGGCGGTCCCCATCAGGGAGAGAAAGAGGGCAATGGTGATGCGCATGGGTTCGGGAATGGTGCAAAATAGCGGATGGCCCCGATCCGGTGCATGGCACCGCAGGGTTAACGGTTCCCCAGATCCCGGTTAACTTTCCCGTTCGAGCTTTGCCTCCTGAAATCCCCAATCCCCCGACCCCATGAAAGACCTGTATTCGCGCACACGCGGCCTCATCCCCTTGGCCGTGGCCGGCGCCCTGTTCCCCGCAGGGCTCCAAGCCCAGTTGGGCCTCACCACTTCCGGCAGCCCGGTGGTGATCACCTTTGATGCCACGCTCAGCGGCGTTGGGGACGGCGTCTTCGCCGGAGCCGGATTCCAATCCTCGCCCGCCGCCGGTCAGCTCGACAGCGACGCCTGGGCGGTCACCGGTTGGAGCAACGGCAACCTGGCCTTCGGAGGCGCCCAGACCACCGCAGGGACGGATTATACCCGAGGCACCACGGCGGCAGCCCAGACCACCGGAGGCATGTACGCCTTCACCAACGCCAACATCGGCAGTTCCTCCCTGGGCATCCAGCCCGGTGGCAGCGATTGGGCGCCCGGTACGCTCACGCTGCGCATCCAGAACAATACCCCGGTGACCCTGTCCTCGGTGGACGTGGCCTATGAACTGTGGGTTCGCAACGACCAGCCCCGGGGGAACAGCTTCAACTTCTCCTGGAGCACGGATGACGTGACCTACACGCCCGTTCCGGCGCTGGACTATACCAGCCCGCTCGCGGCCGATGGCCTGGGCTTCGTGCTGAACACCCGGAGCACCACGGTGACCAGCCTCAGCATTCCGTCGGGTGGTTTCTTCTATGTGCGTTGGAGCGGTGCGGATGCCGGTGGATCAGGGTCGCGCGATGAATTCGCCCTGGATGACATCACCATCACGGGTACGGGGGCCGGGGCCCCCACCCCCATTGTTGGTTTCACCTTGTCCAGCCAATCGGTGGCCGAAGGCGGCACGGCCAGTGTGGGTGTATCGATGAACATCGCCCCGGTGGCGAACGTCACCGTGGACATCGCGGACCTCCTCACGGGCACGGCGACCAGCGCCAGCGACTACCCGTCCTTCAGCGCCACCACGCTCACCTTCACCCCTGCCGATACCTACCCGTTCACACAGACCGTCAATTTCCCCACGACAGGTGATCCGGACTATGAAGCGAACGAGACCGTGAACCTTCAGCTGTCCGTCACCGGTGGAACGGCCAACCTGGGCACTTCCGCCCAACAGATCACCATCCTGAACGACGACCTGCCCAGCCTGGTGATCAACGAAGTGGACTACGACCAGGACGGCACGGACGCCCTGGAGTTCATTGAGCTGAAGAACACCGGTGCGACGGCCATCCCGCTCGACGGCCTCAAGGTGCAGCTCATCAACGGCAGCACCAACCTGCCCTACTTCACCTTCAACCTGCCGAACGTGACCCTTGCCGTGGGCGATTATTTCGTGATCTGCGGCACCGGCAGTTCGGTCGCCAACTGCGACTTCCAGTCCGGACCGGCCACCAACCTCATCCAGAACGGAGCGCCCGATGGCGTGGCCCTGCTCACCAGCACCGATGTGATCATCGATGCCATGACCTATGAAGGCAACATCACCGGCTATACCGAAGGAAGTGGTGTGGGTCTGGACGACGACCCTGCGCTGATCCCGAGCTACGAGCAGCAAGGTCTCTCCCGCTTCCCCGACGGTGTGGACACCGATCAGAACAACGTGGACTTCAGCCTGCGCTGCGTCACCCCGGGTGCCGCCAACGGGGCCACCAACCAGTTCTGCCTCTGCGAACCGCCCACCTTCACCGTGAACCCGGTGTGCGTGGATGACTTCACGTGGGACGTTCTGGTGAACGTGACCGACCTGGGCAGCAGCGCCGCCGTGGACATCTTCAACGACCTCAACTTCGACTTCGAGTCGGCCGTCGGCACCGGTGTGTACACCATCGGCACCTTCAACAACCTGGACCTGGTGGCCATCACGGTGACCCACGACACGTACGCACAGTGCAACGTCACCATCGGCAGCATCACCGAGGATTGCACCCCTCCCCCGCCGTGCACGGAGAACGAGATGGCCCTGACCATCAACACCGACACGTATCCGGGCGAGATCACGTGGGTGATCCAGGAGGCCGGCGGTGGTCCGACGGTCTGCTCCGGCGGCCCCTACTTCCAACAGCTCAGCACGATCACCGAGAGCTGCTGCCTGCCGAACGGCTGCTATGAGCTGGTCCTGTTCGACAGCTTCGGCGATGGCCTTGACGCACCGGGCAGCTACGTCCTGGCCGATGAGCAAGGCCAGCGTGTGCTGGACAGCGATGGCAGCTATGGTGCCACCGGAACGGCGAACAACCCCTTCTGCGTGCCCGTGGGCTTCGACCGACCCATCTTCCAGCAATGCGACAAGGAGGATTGGCTGCCCACCGGCGTGGTCGTGGCCACCGAGAACCCGGCCGTGAGCGACGAGTGGACCGTGGGTGACCAGACGGATGACGGCTACCAGTTCTGGTTCTTCGATGCCGATGGCGGTTACAGCCGCCGGATCTTCCGCAGCCACGCCGCCAGCGGTGGGTTCGGCCCGGCCAACGCCACGCGCGCCTGCCACCTCAAGCTCAGCAGCATCGTCACCCTGCCGCTGCCCACCAACCGCCTGCTCAACGTCCGCATCCGCAGCCGCGTGAACGGAACGTACAACGAGTTCGGCCCCGCGTGCCGCTTCCGCATCCCCAGCCCGGCCGTCACCTGCCCCACCACCAAGCTCATCGACAACCCCAACAACGCCAATTTCTCGTGCGGGGTGACCCGTGCGTTCGGTGCTTCGGACAAGGTGCATTGCTACCCGGTGGCCGGTGCCTCGCACTACCGCTTCCGCTTCGAGGCCGACGGTGGAGGCTTCGTCCGCCAGATCACCATCACCAGCACCAACCTGGTGCTGAACTGGGCCACCCTGCCCTTGCAGAACGGCGTCACCTACGACGTCACGGTGCAGGCCAGCCTGGACAACGCCGCCACTTTCTGTCCGGCCGGGGATGTCTGCACGGTGAGCATCAGCAACCCGCCCAGCGCTCAGGCCCGCAGCATGAGCGCGACGAACGCGCCAAGCTTCACCGTGTTCCCGAACCCGAACGACGGCAGCAGCTTCACCGTGCGCCTGAGCGATCTCGGTGCCACCTCGGCGGTGGTGCTCGAGGTGATCGACAGTCAGGGCCGCTTGGTGACCTCACGCGGGCTGGCCGTGGTGGCCGGCCGTGTGGATCGGACCATCGCCTTCGATCAACAGTTGCCGACCGGTCTTTACCTCGTCCGCCTCACGGCCGGAGACCGCGTGCTGACCGAGCGCCTCGTGGTGCGTCGCTGACGGACCTGAACGGAATGAAGAAGCCCCCTTGGCCGGCCAAGGGGGCTTCTTCGTGGATGGGCGTCGGTCAGCGGATGAGCACGGGACGGCTGGCCCGGGTGCGGCCCTCGGCGTCCATCAGGCGCATCACGGCGGAGCCCGGTGCGATCCCGCGGACGTCGATCCGTACGGTGGACCGACCGACCGGCCATCCACCGCTCAGCAGTTCCCGGCCCATGACATCCACCAGTTGCCAGCGCTGACCCACGGCATCCGGCATCCACTCCACCACCAGCTCCTCATCCGCCGGCTGGGGATAGATGTGCAGCAACTCCGCCCCCGCCACCTCTGCCAGGCCGATCGACACCATCTCCAGGGTGTCGGAACGCAGCTCGCAGTTGTTCGCGAAGCCCCCCACCACGTAGTAGAACCCATTGCTCGTCGGGGCCCAGGTCTGGCCTGTGGCCCCGCCGATCGGATCGCCGTTCAGGTACCACTGGTAGTCGTTCGCCGCGGTGCTGCTGAGCACGGCCCCGTCGAAGCTGATGGAGGGCGGGTCCATCGGGCACCGGTCCACGATCTTGCGCACCTGGCCGTTGCTGGTGTTACCCGTGTACAGCTCGCCATTGACGTCCTCGGCGATCACCACATAGCCTTGTGTACCGGAGGCCAGCCCCAGCTCATCCACCCAGCCGCCAAAGCCGTCCGGCGTCAGCATCCAGAACTCACCCGCACAGTAGTCCGTGTAGATGTGACGACCCACCAGACGCGGATAGGTCGCGCCGCGGTAGACCCGACCGCCGATGGCGCTGCACCAGGTGCCGCCCGTTGCGATGTTCTCGTGCACGCTGACCGGGAACTCGTAGGTGGACATGCCCTGGCATCCGCCCGTGTTGTAGGGGGCGTCACCTTCGTAACAACGCCAGCCGAAGTTGGGCCCGCTGTTATCGCCCGCGGGCCAGAAGTCGAGCTCCTCCCAGGCGCTCTGGCCCACGTCACCGATCCACAGGTCGCCTGTGATCCGGTCGAAGCCGAAGCGGTACGGGTTGCGCAGTCCGCTCGCCCATATCTCCGGCAGCGTGTCGTTGTTCAGGCCCACCCACGGGTTATCCGGTGGAATGGTATAGGTGGTGTCGGGATCGCTCACATCCAGGCGGATGATGTCACCCAACGGGTCGCTGAGGTCCTGCGCGTTGTTCTGCGGATCGCCGCCACTGCCGCCATCCCCAAAGCCCACATAGAGGTGGCCGTCAGGACCGAATTCCAGGTCTCCTCCATTGTGATTGGCGAACGGTTGCGGCCATTCATACAGCACCTGCTCACTGGCCGTGTCGGCCGAGTCCGGGTCGCTGCTCACCCGCCACCGGCTGATGCGGCTGATGCCGTTTCCCGTGCCGGCCGTGTAGTGCACATAAAAGAACCCGTTGTTGGCGTAGTCCGGGTCGAAGGTCAGACCCAGCAACCCCTGTTCTCCGCCCTGGTCGTTCACCGCGGCGGTGATGTCCAGGAAGGGCTGGGACACCACCGTCATGCTGTCGCTGATGATGCTGATGAGCCCCTGCCGCCGCGCGGCGAAGAGGCGGTCGTCGCCGGCGTGGGCGAGGTCCACCACCTGGCTGAGGCCGGTGGCCCAGGGCACCAGCTGTAGCTCCACCGGGTTCTGGGCACGGATGGGCAGGGCGGCCAGCAGCAGAGCACCGGCCATGAGCGATCGTTGATCCATGTATTCGCGTTCGGTTTGGCGCCAAGGTACTGGCGCGCGTGGCCGACCATCGAGGCGATCCGACGGAACCCCCTTGGTCTCCCACGGAAGCGGCCTGGCCGCCGTGCGTCTACTTTTGCCGCCCCATGGGCCTTCACGAGGAGATCGAACGCCGGCGCACCTTCGCCATCATCAGCCACCCCGACGCCGGGAAGACCACCCTCACCGAGAAGTTCCTCCTCTACGGTGGCGCGATCCAAACGGCAGGCGCCGTGAAGAACAACAAGATCCGCAAGGGCGCCGCCAGCGACTTCATGGATATCGAGCGCCAGCGCGGCATCAGTGTCAGCACCTCGGTGATGACCTTCCACTATGCCGGCAAGTTGGTGAACCTGCTGGACACCCCCGGCCACAAGGATTTCGCCGAGGACACCTACCGCACCCTCACCGCGGTGGACAGCGTGATCCTGGTGGTGGACTGCGTGAAGGGCGTGGAGGAACAGACCCGGCGGCTGATGGAGGTGTGCCGCATGCGCAACACGCCCGTGATGGTCTTCATCAACAAGCTCGACCTCGAGGGCCGCGACCCCTTCGACCTGCTCGATGAACTGGAGCGGGAGCTGCGCATCAAGGTGACCCCGCTGAGCTGGCCCATCGGCATCGGCCACACCTTTCAAGGGGTGTACGACCTGTACGACAAGGACCTGCGGCTCTTCGAGGAGGTGAAGACCAAGGTGGAGGGCGCTGCGGTGCACATCGACGACCTGGCCGACCCGCGCCTCGATGCACAGCTCGGCGAGGATGCCGCCCGGCAGCTGCGACAGGACGTGGAGCTGGTGGAGGGCGTGTACGGTGCCTTGGACCAGGACGACTACCTGGCCGGACGCCGGGCTCCGGTCTTCTTCGGCAGCGCCTTCAACAACTTCGGGGTGAAGGAGGTGCTGGACACCTTCGTGCGCATCGCCCCACCGCCCCAACCCCGCCCCACCGACCAGGGCGAGGTGTCACCGGAAGAGAAAGCCTTCAGCGGCTTCGTGTTCAAGATCCACGCGAACCTCGACCCCAACCACCGCGACCGCATCGCCTTCCTGCGGGTGTGCAGCGGGCGGTTCCAGCGGAACACGTATTACCACCACGTGCGCCTGGAGAAGCAGCTGCGCTTTGCCACGCCCACCAACTTCCTGGCCGCGCAGAAGACCATCGTGGACGAGGCCTGGCCCGGCGATGTGATCGGCCTCTTCGACACGGGCCACTTCAAGATCGGCGACACGCTCACCGACGGTGCCCGGTTCCAGTTCCGCGGCATCCCCGCCTTCTCACCCGAGCTCTTCCGAGAGCTGGTGAACATGGACCCGATGAAGAGCAAACAGCTGGATAAGGGCATCCGCCAGCTCACCGACGAAGGGGTGGCGCAGCTCTTCGTGCAGCAGCCCGGCAACAAGAAGATCGTGGGCTGCGTGGGCGACCTGCAGTTCGAGGTGATCGCCTACCGGCTGGAGCACGAGTACGGCGCCCGTTGCGCCTTCCAGTCCATCCAGGCGCACAAGGCGTGCTGGCTCACGGCCACCGACCCCGACGCCCTGGACCGCTTCATCCGTGTGAAGGCCCAGCAGGTGGTGCAGGACAAGGACGGCAACCCCGTGTTCATGGCGCCGACGGCCTACATCCTCGACCTGGAGCGGCGCGAGAATCCGGCGATCACCTTCCACACCACGAGCGAGTTCAAGACGGCCGTGGCCTCCTGAAACGACGAAGGCCGCCCGCAGGCGGCCCTCATTCCGTCGGTCCGGTCCGTTCACTTGGCGGCCTCGTGCCACACCTTGAGCTGCTGTTCGGTGAGCACCGCGTTCAAGCGGGTCTCCACCATCTCATCCATCACCTTGTACTGGCCGGGCATATCGCCTTCCACCACCTCGGCAGGCTGTCCTTCGAAGCGCTGGCGCAGCGCATCGCGGTAGCGCTCCACTTCCAGGTAGGCGTCGAGGACCTGGGCGCGCTGGGCCTCCGACAGGGTCACCGTGCGATGCACCAGCTCGGTGCGCTCCTCGGCCTTGGCCTTCATCTGCGGGGTGTCCACGACCTTCACCTGGCGCTCCTGGGCGGAGGCCAGCACAGCGAACGCGGCGAACGAAAGGGTAAGGATGCTCCTGCGCATGTCCTGGGGATTGTGAGGTTCAAAGATAGCTCACCCCATGGACGCGCGGAAGCCGGGAACGTTGCCTTGCCCACGATCCGGCGTGGGATCCTTTTCCCCGGCCCGCTGTTTGTTGATCGGGTGTTAACGGCCGGGATCCGCCCACAGGGCCCGTCTAGTTTTGCCCCATGCGCATCCGCTTCTCCCTGCTGCTGGCCGCCCTGCCCCTCACCGGTCTGGTGGCCCAGGAACAACGGCGTCTCGAATTCCGCATCACCGGCACCGAGAAGGACACGGTGTACCTGGCCAACTACTACGGCAACAAGCTGTACTACGCCGATACCGCCGTGGCCGACGCCAAGGGCGAAGTGGTGTTCGACCGGCCCCAGGGCTACAAGGCCGGGGTGTACGCCGTGGTGGTGAAGGGCCCCAAGTACTTCGAGCTCATCGTCAACGAGCCCCAGGTGCGCATGCGCACGTCCGCGGCCGACCTGATGGGCGCCATGGCCGTGGAGAAGAGCCAGGAGAACAGCCTCTTCTTCGGCTACATCCGCTTCCTGAACGAGCGGAAGTCCCAGGGCGACAGCCTGCGCACCCTGCTGAACGACGCCACCGACCCGCTCCGCCGCAGCGTGCTGAAGGGACGCCTGGAGGAACTGGACAAGGAGGTGCGCACCTACCAATCCGACCTGGTGGCCAAGGCCCCCGGCTCCCTGGTGGCCGCCATCGTGCGCATGAGCATGCCCGTGGACCTGGAGAAGCCCAGGCTCCCCGACGGCCGGGTGGACAGCATCGCCGCCTACTACCAGTACCGTGAGCATTACTGGGACCATGTGGACCTGAAGGACCCGCGCATCATCCACACCCCGGTCTTCCAGAACAAGTTCGACGAGTACATCGGCGCGGTGGTGCCCCAGATCCCCGATACCATCATCAAGCTCGCCGATGACCTCATCGGCCGGCTCGGTCCCAGCGAGGACCTGTTCCGCTTCGTGGTGCACGGCATCACCTACAAGTACGAGACCAGCGACATCATGGGCATGGACGCCGTGTTCGTACACATGGCGCTGACCTACTACTGCCCCAAGGCAGGCGGCAACAGCAAGGCCTTCTGGATGAGCGAGGAGAAGCTCAAGAAACTGTGCGAACGCGCCCAGAAGCAGGCCCCCCTGGTGATCGGCGCCAAGGCCACCGAGCTCATCCTGCCCGACACCACCGAGCAGGTGTGGAAGAGCCTGCACAAGCTGCCGAACGACTACGTGCTGCTGGTGTTCTGGGACCCCCATTGCGGCCACTGCAAGAAGGAGCTGCCCGCCCTGTACACCAGCTATCGCGACACGCTTCGCCCCATGGGCATCGAGGTCTTCAGCGTGGCCAAGGCCACCGACAAGAAGCTCTTCGACGACTGGAAGGCCTTCATCCGCGAGCACAGGATGGACTGGGTGAACGTGGGTCTCACCCACACGGTGTACGAGGAGGCCAAGAAGGACCCCTACAAGTACATCCCCAAGCTCACCACCATCCAGAGCCTCAACTACGCGGACAGCTACGACGTGTACGCCACCCCCAAGTTCTTCCTCATCGGTCCGGACCGGACGATCGTGGGCAAGCAGCTGAACCCCACCCAGGTGGCCGATCTCGTGAAACGCCTCCGCGAACGGGACAAGGCCGGGTCGAAGCCGTAGGAGTTCATCCCGTATCGGTGCGAAGGGGAATGCTCATGGGCACATGTGCCCCTGTGGTCATGGGAACATGTGCCCTGGGTGAGGCGTCACCGGTCTTCTTTCGCTTCCTGCGGCTTTCAGCGCTGCACCGCGACCACGGTCGTGCGTGGGCGTGAACGGCCCCGACGGGCGGCTCAGTCGCGCTCGGTCTCGTTGGCCCAGATCATCTCGGTGATGCTCTGGCCGTTCTTGAAGTAGAAGGTGCCCCACTTGGCGATCACCTTGCTGTACTCGTCCGCCTTGTTGCCGTTCACCACCACGCGGCGGATGATCACCTTGTTGCCTTCGGTGTAGCTCTCCTCGGTGACCCCGGGCGGGTAGTCGGTGGCCAGTTTGCTGCGGTTGTAATCGGCGAAGTCCTTCGGCTGGTTGAGCGGGGTGCGCGCGAGCTGCTCCTGGGCGGCGAGGCGCTGGTCCGTGGCCCGCTGGCTGAGCTGCTGCCCCACCCGCGCCTGCACGTCCTTGGTCTCCTGCACCTGATCGCGCTGGCCGCGGGCCAGTTCGCTGCCGCGCTCCTGCAGCGCCACCTGCCGGTCCATCTGGGCCACCACCTGGTCGCGCGCCTGTTGGTTGCGGTCCAGGCCCATGCGGGCGTTCTGCTCCTGCTTGGCCTGCCATTGCTCGACCGCCGTGCGCTGGGCCGCCACCTGCCCGGCGTGGGCCTCATCGCGCTGGCGAGCCGCCTCGGCCTGCTGTTCCCGCGTGGCGTCCACCGCGCCCTGGGCACCGCCCCGGGCCTGCGCCGACCGCTCCTGCCGGGCCTGTTCGGCCTCGGCCAGGGACTCCTGATACGCCCTCATCTGCTCCGCATAGGCCTTGCGCTGCTCCTCGCTTCCCTGGTACAGCTGCTGGTCGTTGTCCTGGATGCGCTGCTTGTAGGTGACCCCGTCCTGCCGGCGGGTGTAGGCCTCGTTCTGGTTGGCCAGCTCCTCATCCGTCAGGTCCCGGCGCAGCTTCTTGATGCGCTCGTACTTCTCGGCCTCTTCGCGCAGGCGGGCCTCGCGCATGAACTCCTCGGCCTCCTGTTCCTTGCGCATGTCGATGGTGGTACTGCTGCGCTTGGGCGGCGGTGGCGGCTCCTCCTTCACCACGGGGCGGGCGGCGAGCTCGGCCTCGCGACGGCGACGCTCCTCCTCGGCCACCAGTCGATCGATCTCGGCGATGCGGTCGCTGGGATAGGTCTCGGAGGGCTTGATGTCCAGGGCCTGGGCGTACAGGCCCCGCGCTTCGGCCCAGCTCTTGGCCCCGAAGGCCAGGTCGGCCTCGGTGATGGCCTTGCGGTAGCGCTCCTCCAGCAGCCGGGCCGACTCCCCTTTCATGCGCTCGGCCTCGGCGGCCAGGCGGGCGGCCTCAGCGGCCTCGGCCTCGCGACGGCGCCGCTCCTCTTCCGCGCGGCGTTGCTCCTCGGCCAGTCGTTCGGCCTCGCTCAGGGCGGCCGCGCGTTTGGCCAGCTCGCTCTCGATCAGGGCCAGGCGGTCCTTCGGGTATTGCTCTTCGGGCTTCACCGTCAGGGCCTCGGTGTACTTGTCGCGGGCCCGGTCGAACTGCTCCCCGTCGAAGGCCAGGTCGGCCGCGGCGATCAGCTCGCGGTATTGCCGCTCCAGCGCCTCGGCCCCCGCTTTGCGCCGGGCCTCCTCGGCGGCGGCGGCATCGGCGGCGGCCTTGTCGCGCGCGGCCTTTTCGGCCGCGAGGCGGGCGGCCTCGTCCTTCGCCGACAG
>Ga0073899_10000289_pt1 | contig 46336 bp, 50 predicted proteins | sample KloWWTmetaKNB5Ph_FD_88975 | JGI IMG/M metagenome (GOLD analysis project Ga0073899, IMG submission 88975) | Active sludge microbial communities from Klosterneuburg, Austria, studying microevolution and ecology of nitrifiers - Klosterneuburg... | ecosystem: Engineered > WWTP > Aerobic digester >... | reverse complement strand
GGATTTCGCTTTATCGGCAGCATCGACTGCGCGCCGGAAGTCCTGCGTGAAGGGCTGTGCGTGGAGGCCGGTTTCGAGGACGTGAACGAACAGGTGACCCTGCTGCGCTTTCGCGTGGCGGAGCGCGGCGTCCGACCCGGAGGAGCATGATGGCTGGCCTTGAGGGACTGCGGGTCCTCGACATGAGCAGCGGCATTGCCGGACCATTCTGCGCGCGGCTGCTCGCCGACAGCGGGGCCGACGTCATCAGGATCGCGCGTCCGGCGCCGGCGGAATCCGGGCTGGACCGCCGGGGCCAGGGTATCGGCCCGCTCGCAGCCTTCCTCGATCGCAACAAGCGCGGCGTGGTGCTCGATCCCGGCGCGGGCCGCGACCGCGAGCGCTTCGAGCGCCTGGTCGCCCGCTCGGACGTGATCGTCGAGTCCTCTCGCCCGGGAACGATGGAGGCGCTCGGACTGGGATACGACCGCCTCGCGGCGGTCCACCCGGGAATCATCGTCGCCTCGATCACCGAGTTCGGCCAGACGGGTCCATATCGTCACTACGCAGCGGATCACCTCACCATCTCGGCGCTCGGCGGCTGGGCCTGCACGTTCGGTGAGACGGATCGCGAGCCGCTCCAGGTCGGCTTCCCCGTGATGCATTACATGGCGGGAATCTATGGTGCAATCGCGATACTCGCCGCCGTGCGCGGCCGGCGCCATGACGGCAGGGGTCAGCACATCGACGTCTCGTCCCAGGAAGCCTGTCTGAACATGCTTTCCTATCCGCAGGTGCTCGAGCAGTTCGGTTGTCCGCCCTTGCGGCGAAACATTTCGGCGGCGCTGCAGAGCTTCTACGTGCAGGCCAAGGGCGGGTGGATCGCCCTCAACCATCTCACGGCCAGCCAGTGGGAAACGACCTGCGCGATGATCGGTGTGCCGCACCTGGGGCAGGATTCCAGCCTGCTGTGGGATCTCGACCGGAAACGCGCGATCTTGCCCGAGTTCCTCGCGGCGGCAACCGAATGGGCGCGGGACAAGACGCCGATCGAGGCGCTCTACGCGGCCCAGGAGCTGCAGATCCCGGCAGGCATTCCCTGCACGGTGAAGGAGCTCCTGGAATGCGACCAGCTCCAGGCCCGGGACTTCCTGGTGCGTCGCGAACAGCCCGGGCTGGGTGACTTCGTGCAGCCGAGCGCGCCGTTTCCGTCGTTGTCGTGGCGCACGGACCAGCGCCCGGCCCCGCTGCCGGGCGAGCACGACCGCGAGGTGCTGGACGGCCTCGACCGGGCGGCGTTGCCCATGCAGGCGTCCCGCTCGGCGCAGGTGACCGGAGGCGTCGCGGCCCCCTCGGCCACCATCGCCGCAGGGGCGGTTCGTGCAGCCAGGGATCTCCTGGCCGGCATCCGCATCGCCGATCTCTCGCACTACCGCTCGGGACCGAGCGCCACGTCGCTGCTCGGCGCGCTGGGCGCGGACGTGATCAAGATCGAGGCGGCGCAGAGGCCCGACGGCTTCCGCTACTTCAACACGGCGCGGCCGCACGACCCGGATTTCCATGAGCTCGGGTCCTATTTCAACGCTGCCAACACCAACAAGCGCGGCATCACCCTCGATCTGAACTCGCCTCGCGGCAAGGAGCTCTTTGTCGAACTCGTCGGCAAGAGCGACGTGGTGGTGGAGAATTTCTCGCCGCGTGTGATGCGCAATCTCGGTTTTGATTACGAGCGGCTCGCGCAGGTCAATCCCCGGCTCATCATGGTCTCGATGTCCTGTTTCGGACACTCCGGCCCCTGGCGCGATTTCGTCGGCTTCGGCTACGTGTTCGACCAGGTCGGCGGGGCGGCCGCGGTCTCCGGCTACGAAGGCGGCCCACCGACGCACATGATGGCGGCATCGGACGTGACCTCCGGCATCATGGCCGTGTACGCCATCCTGCTCGCGCTGGAGGAGCGGGAGCGAACGGGACGCGGACAGCGGATCGACGTGTCGCAGGTGGAGACACTTGCGTTTCTGCTCGGCCCCGAGATCCTCGACTACCAGCTCACGGGCACGATACGGCCGCGGATGGGTAACCACGACCCGGAGTTCTCTCCGCACGACGTCTATCCCTGCCGCGGCGAGGACCAGTGGGCGAGCATCTCCGTGGCGACCGATGTGCAGTGGGCCGCGCTCGCGGCGGTCATCGGCAAGCCGGAATGGGCGTGCGATGTCCGCTTCGCGACCGCATCGGCACGCAAGCACAACGAGCGCGAGGTGGATACCGCGCTCGCGGCATGGACTCGCGGGCTCGACAAACGCGAGGTCATGACGCTCGTGCAGGGGCTAGGCATCGCTTCGGGCGCAGTCCTCGGGCCCATGGAGCTGCTCGACGACCCGCACCTCGAAGCGCGCAATATGCACCGGAGGATGACGCGGGCTTTCACCGGCGAGCATCGCTACCCGGAGTTCCCCATCCGCTTCTCGGATGCAGCCTGCGGGCAACGCACGCCCGCGCCCACGCTCGGGCAGCACAACGAAGAGGTGTTGACCGGACTGCTGGGGGTATCGCCCGAGGAACTCACGGCGCTTCGGCAGGCCGGCATCATCGGCAGCCAGCCGCGAAGAGGGTAGATCGGGCGATTCCAGCTGACAACGAAGGCAAGGGCATGAACGATCGCGCAATACGGAAATGCGCTCGGCGCCGACCTCGCGGGGCTGCGCCCGCCCGTGATCCCGGTGCCGGCCGGCCGCACGTTCACCGCTGGTGAATACAAGCAGCTTGGCCTCGTCATGCGTACCTGGCCGGGCAAGCGCACGGCGCTGCGCATCGGCCTGCGCCTGATCGGCGCGCGCCTCACCGGCAAGAGCTTGCTGGCGATGGGGCAGGCGTTGATCGGCCGCCTGCGTCTTTCACTACAGAAGCGCGACATCCCGCTATGGCTCGACACGCCGATGGGCGGAGCGACTACGGTCGTTGCTTCGGCGATCCGACCAACAAGCCAAACCCCGATCTCGCGCCCGTCGACCAGCCGCCGTCCTACGCCATCGAGGTTGTCGCCGGGCGACGCTGCCAGCAAGCGGCCCGGCGGACGCGGCGGCGATCAGAACGGCGTGATCAGAAGTGATAGCTCATGTCGAACCCGAGCGTGCGCGGTTCGCGGAAGGTATTGATCGCAAAACCGAGGGCGCCGAAGTCGATGCCCCACTCGCGAATCTCCTCGTCCGCCAGGTTGCGGCCCCACAGCGCGAACTGCAGGCTGCCCTTCGGCAGCGGGACGTCGCGCAGCGTCAGGCGCGCGTCGATCAGTTCGTGCGACGGAATCGCGTCGTACAGGTAGAGCTGTGGGTTGAAGGTCCGTCGGCTGGCGTAAGTGACACCCGCCCACAGCGACCAGGTACCGTAACTGGTCGCCGGGAAGGTGTACTTGGCACTCGCCGCGGCCGTCTGCTCCGGCGCATGCACCAGCGTCGATGCGGTCGCGGAGATGTCGGCAGTGACGCCGGTACCGAGACCGGTCACCGGATTGAGGACCGCGGTGATGAACTCGTCGTACTCGATCTTGAGGTAGCCGTAGCTCAGCTGGAGTTCCAGCCCCTCGAGGGGCAGCACGGTGAAGTCCAGCTCGATGCCCCGCGCGCTGCTCTTGCCGGCGTTGACGATGCGCTGCGACGCGCCGCCAGTGCCGGCCTCGAACTGCGCCACCTGACGGTCGTCGTAATCCATGTCGAACAGCGCTGCATTGAAGCGCGCGCGGCGATCCCAGAATTCCGACTTCAGGCCGAGTTCGTAGGCCAGCACTGTCTCGGGGTCGACCGGCGTCGTGAACGATGGCACCGTCGTCGCGCGGGCGTTGTAGCCACCCGAGCGATAGGCGGTGGCGACCTTGAAATAGGTGTGGATGTCGTCATTGACCTTCCAGGACAGTGTGCCGCTCGGACTGAAGTCGGTCCAGGAGTCGCTGTCGCTGACGGTGCTCAGGCCGGCGTCGAGGAATACGGTGGTCAGGGTCGTGGTCTTGCGGTCCTCTGACCAGCGACCACCGAGCGTGAAATCGACCGCGTCGTTGATCGCCCAGGTGGCCTGACCGTACAGCGCGTACGCTTCGTTGTCGGTCGAATAGTGGAATGCCTGATTGCTCAGGCGGACACTCTTGCCGAAGCACGGCGCCGGCGAGGCGAAGTCCGCGCAAAGGAAGCCCTGGGTGGCGAGGGGCAAACGCCCGAAGGCAAACAGTGCCGGCAGCACGTAGGCCTGCGGATTCGCCTCCTCGGCCTCTTCGCTGAAGTAGAAGGCGCCGACCGTATAGGTCAGCCGGTCGCCGAAAGCCGAGCCGAACAGCTGCAGCTCCTGGCTCCACTGGTCCTGCTCGCCCTTGCGGGTGGCGAAGAAGTTCGCGACCCGCTGGCCGGCGGGGACGTAGCTCCCGGTCGCGCCGTTGAGCACCGTGTTGGCTTCGACGAAGATGTCGCCGAAACTGTTGCCCGGCTCGTCCTCCTCCCAGGTCCTGAACGAGGTGATCGATTTCACGGTCAGGTCTGCTGCCGGCCGCCATTCCATGGTCAGCGCATGACCCGAGGCATCGGATGAGTGCTCGCCGTCGCGATCCTCGACCAGCGGCAGCGCCTGCATGCGCTCCGGCGAGGAGACTGCGGCGAGCTGCTGGTAGAAGCGGCCACCCAGGCCGATCTGCGTCGGCCGCACCTGCACCATCTGCGACGTCGCCGTGTTCGACCGGCGTCGCGACCAGTCGAACGCGTAGTCCGCGGTGAAGCTCTCGCTCGGCAGCCAGCGCAAGGCGAGACGCGCGGCATCGGATTCGAATGCGCCGAGATCCTTGCCACTGTACAGGCTGTCGACATAGCCGTCGCGCTGGGTATGGTTGTACGAGAGCGAGGCCGCAAGCTGCTCGGACATGGGCAGGTTGATGCGGGTGGTGCTGCGGATGAAGTCGTCGCTGCCGTAAGTCAACGTCTGTGCAAACGCCAGCTCGTCGCCCGGCCTGAGGGTCACGAGGTTGATCGCGCCGCCCGTCGAGTTGCGCCCGTACAGGGTCCCCTGCGGGCCGCGCAGCACTTCAACCCGTTCGAGGTCGACGACATCGAATGCCGCGCCGGCATGGCGGCCGATGTAGACACCGTCGAGGTAGATGCCGACCGCGGGATCGACCGCGAGCTGCGGATCTGTCGCGGAGACGCCACGGATTGCGATGCCGACGTTCGCCTGGGATCCGGCTGTCTGGTTGATGCGGATGTTCGGTATCTGATCCGGTATGTCGAGGATCTCGAAGGCGCCAATCGCCTCGATTTGATCCGTACCGATCACGGCCACCGAGATCGGCGTGTCCTGCAGCGACGCCTCGCGCCGTTCGGCGGTGACGATGATCTCCTCGAGCGCGGTCGGCGCCGTGGTTTGTGCCTGCGCCGCGATGCTCGCGGCGCCGAGCGTGGCGGCGGCCAGCGGCCGCAGCAGCGCCGCAATCGTCAGGCGCAGACGCGATGGACGTGTACTCGTCATGCCTTAATCCCCCCGAGTTTACGAAGCGCAAGACCGGGCCACAATTCGGGGCGCCGTCCGCCGCGACACCGGCAGCCGCCGCGCCTTCGTGCTGGCGTCGGCGAAGAATCCGTCCGTCCGCGCGTCTTGTCAATCGCCTTGACCATCTGATCCGCCCTCGGCCGGCACCGCGAAGGCCTGCAGGAACGGCGTTGCCGTGCCGCCCGGGCAGACGGCGTTGACACGCAGGCCCTGTCGCCCGAACTCGAGTGCCAGCGAGCGCGTCAGGCCGACCAGCGCGTGCTGCGACGCCGTGTAGGCGGGCATGTACGCGTGACCGCGCAACCCGGCCGTGGATAGCGACGTTGACGATGTTGCCGCGCCGCGCGAGGAGGTGCGGGAGTGCGGCCTGGCCCAGGTAGAACGGGCCGTGGACATTGACCGCAAACGCGCGCGCCCTCGGCAGCAAATCGCAACGCCGCAGCGCGGCCCATGCCCGACGCCGCTCCGGTGACGACCACGATCTTGCCGGCAAACCGTCCGCTCATCGCCGTTTCCCCACCGGTGGCACCGGCGAGCAATGCTTCAATTGCTGTGCGGCGAAGGGCTCGACGCGCTCGAAGGTCGGCCGGCCGGTCATGCGTGCGATCTTCCACTGCCCCTGCTCGACCCGGAACTCATAGTAGTGCTGGCCTTCGACGTGCATGCGTGTGTCGGTGCCGACCTTCGGGTTGCCGTAACCGAAATGGAGGAAATAGTCGCCGCCGGTCGCGTGCTCGCCGTCGATCTCGATGCGAACGTTGGAGATGCTGCTGAACGAGCAGCGCTCGCTCGGAAACACCGACTCGAGGAAGAACCTGCGCAGCGCCGAGTGGCCGCGCACGTCCGGAAAGCCGTACGCCGACAGGTCGTAGACCGCATCGGTCGTGAAGATCGCGAGCATGGCCTCGATGTCCCTGCCGTCCACCGCCCAGGCATAGGCGACCGGCAGGCGCGCAATTTCTGCGCGCGCGATCTCCGTTGCCGGATGCGCTGCGGGTTCCGTTGCCACCGCGGCCGCGGGACCGAGAATCGCGGCCGCAAGACTGCCGCAACACCACCGTCGAATGCGCATCGTGCAGGTCATCTTCGACTCCTCACGGGGGTCTGGATCGAGGCGTCAGGCGCGCTCGATTCGCGCAGGTGACGGGTTGTGAGCCGGCCCGCAGCCGCTTTCACGTTGGTGTCCTGTGTTGTGCGGCCGGTCCGCATCGCGCAGCAGGTTCCAGAGCCGGTCGGGCGAGGCTGGCACTTCCCGCGCCAGCGCGCCCGAGCGGCGCGACGGGCGAGGGCGTGACCAGGGCGGCCTTCTGCGTCATGGGCACCTCGTGAATCGTCGGCAACAGGTAGTCGACGAAGCTCGTCGACTGCGGTTGCCCCTCTCGCCTACTGGCCCTGGCCCTCGCTCGTGAAGCCGACGCGCGCCGTGATGCGCCCGAAGGCATCGATCGCGACGGTGATGCCCTCCGGGATGCCGATCGCATTGATGCCGACGATGGCACAGGCGTTCCAGTCGAACACACCGGGCTCGACCGTGTTGGCGACGCCGATACCTACGAGGCGCCCCGCGGCCATGGCACGCGCTGGTGGGCACCTTGTTGCTGAGCACGATGGTCAGGTCGTAGGAGGCCGCCGGAATCGCATAGCACCCAGTGAAGGCGCTGAGCGGTTTCCCGTCGCTCATGGCGCCGTAGTTCTCGCCGCTCGCGCCGATGTCCTCGATCAGCCTGACCTGGTAACCGGTGACCGTCCCGTCGCTGGCGACCGCGAGCTGCGCCTCATGGTGGCGGTCCCAGGCCTGGCTGCGGCCGCCGAAGCAGCCACCTCGCGGTGTGCTGGACAGCTTGACCTTGTTGGTCGGAATGCCGAGCAGCCCCGCCGCCTGCACCGCATGCATCAGTGGCGCATGGACGCTCGCCCGCACGGCAAGTCCGCCGCCCAGCATGTCCCACTGGCAGATGCAGCCGAAGGTCTCGATGGGGTTTGCGCCCATGCGATGCCAGCGATACCGCTGCTTGAAGACCGGGTGGGCCCTGGCGAAAGCAGCGCCGACCGGCCCCCAGGTGAAGTTGCGCTGCAGGGCGACGTGACGGCTCACGGCCGCCACCGCCGCGACGGGCTCGCCCACGTAGTGCGCCTTGTCAGTCGCCATGGGCTTTCGCGGTATCGATGCGGCGGATGCGGGCGTGCGCGAAGCTGCTGCACCTGATCGCACCGTGCAGCATGTCCGGCACCGATATGTTGTCGATGAACTCCACGCGGCCGGTGACCAGGGCCGTGTCGTCGATGCGCGGAACGTCGCGGCCGAGGAACCGCAGGGAGCTGGCAGGAATGTCCTCGAGTCGGGGCTCCTGGTGCGTCATCAGCGTGCAGTCCGACGCCGTACCCGCATCATGCCGGCGCTTCGAAGACCCGGAACACCTGGCCAGCGGGCGGGTGCGGATTCAGGTAGGTGCAGCGGTAGTTGCGGCGCCTGAAACGCCAGCCCTGCGCCAGTTTCACCAGTTCGTCGAAATAGGTGCCTGTCATCTCGAGGCCCGTGCCATCGGCGAAGCGACAGACCTCGTGAATCGTGGAACGGGCCGTCGCCGTGGCTCCCTGCACCGTCACGATGATGGCGTGCGGGGTCTGCACGACATATTGCGAGGGTCGCATCTTCTCGCGCAGCTCCGCGACGATCCGCCGGCCGCCCTGGACCGTGAAGTTGAGCGGTGCGCCGACGTCCCAGACGGCATCGTCGGTGAACAATGCCTCGAGTGCCGTCCAGTCGTGGTTGTTGGTGCCGTCGCTCCAGCGTTCCACGAGTTCGCGGATGGCCAGGCGGTCTTCGAGGTCACTCATGCGAGACCCTCCTCATGTCAGGTCGTGGGACGGAAAAAGGCGCGCATACCGTTGCCGGGCCGAGAGTGTGGCCCGCGCTGCGCAGTGGCGCTGCTCAGTCGCCCCGCCCGCGATCCGGCGCACCCGGGGGAGCGTTGGCCAGCGGGATGTCGGGACTCGACACCTGCTCGGCGTGGATGGTGATCGTGACGCGCTCGTCTCCAGGCTTGTCGAACGGGTACTCGTCGACGCTCAAGTAGTAGCGTGCGATCGAGTTGATGAATGCCCGGTCCGGATCGTCCGCGAGCTCGGCAATGCCGCGGATCTCCACGTAACGGTTCGGGTTGTTGCGATGCGGTATCGAGATCGCGATGCGCGGATCGGCGACCAGGTTCTTGTATTTCTGGCGCGTCTTCACCGTGCTGACGCGAACGTACTCGCCGTCGAACATCGGACTCACGGGAGTGACGGACAGACGACCATCGGGTCGAACCGTCGCCATGTGGCCGGTTGGACGGTCTTGCAGGATGTCGTGGCACTCGCGTGGAATGGACCTGGTCTTGGGGAACGTCATCGCGGCTCTCCCGGATTTTCGCGTCGATCGATCTCAATTGACATGGATCGCTGCCGAGGTCTCACCCTGCGGCAACGAATCGCCCGGCCACACGGTCCCTGGCCCGCGGAGGTGGTTGCCGGATCATCGTCGCGGCCGGACAAGACGTCAAGGACCTTTACGATCAGGATGCCGGCCGCCGGTGAGCTGGTACGCTGAGCCGCAGCAATCCGCTCAGGCGCCCATGAGCGGAACGTTGGTGTAGCCGCCATCGACGTACAGGTTCTGTCCGCTGATCCACGAACCCTGCTCGCTGCACAGAAATGCGACCGCGTGTGCAATGTCTTCGCCGGTCCCCGCCCGGCCCAGCGGAATGAACGCCTTGACGAGGCCGCTCCACGCCGCGCCTCGCCCCATGTCGTCGAGACGGCTGGTGTCGATCAGTCCCGGACAGACGCCATTGACGCGAATGCCGTGCCTGCCGAGCTCGCCCGACAGAATCGTGGTCAGGCCGTTGATCGCCAGCTTGGAACTGGCATAGGCCGCGGTCCCGGCCGCCAGCAGGCGCGCGCCGAGCGTAGATATGTTGATGATGGCTCCGCCCCTCTGGCCTGCGATCATGTGCTGCGCGAAGGCCCGGCACATGTAGAACGTGCCGTTGAGGTTGGTGTCGATGACACGCGTCCATTCGCTGACTGGCAGGGTCACGACCGGCTGGCGGTCCTGTCCTTTCGTCGAGCCGGCGTTGTTGATCAGGAACTCGACCGTGCCGAACTCGGACAGGACGCGCGATGCAAGCGCTTCGACCGAAACCGGATCCGTGACGTCGGAAACCACGGTCAGGGCACGGCGGCCGAGTGCGCGGATTTCCTCCGCCACCGACTCGATGTCACGCCACCCCGCGCTGAGCTCGTCCGGCGGATACAGCTCCGGCGACTTGCCGGTTCCTGTCAACACGACGTCGCAGCCGGCCTTCGCAAGCGTCGTGGCAATCGACCGGCCGATGCTGCGCATGCGCCCGGCGCCGGTCACCAGTGCGATCCTGCCCGTGAATCCGGTCAGCGTGAGGTTCATCGAGTGCGCTCCAGGAAAGTGTGGCGGGGCGATATTCTTGCAGGGAATCCGCAGCACCGTGAGACCATGAAAGCAGGAGCGGCACAATGAGCAGCAGGAATCGATGGCGACCGATCCTCGGCGAACTCGAGCGCCGTCGAACCGCAGCCCGGGCGATGGGCGGTCCCGACCGGATCGCCCGGCAGCACCAGGCCGGCAGGCTGGATGCACGGCAGCGAATCGAGCGCCTGTTCGATCCGCGCAGTTTCTGCGAGCTTGGCGGCCTCGTCGGCACCGTTTCAGCGGCGGGCAGTGACCCGGCACCGACTGATGGCCTGGTCGGTGCCCCTGGTGTTCATGCTCGAGGGCGCCGGCCATCGACTGACCAATACCCACGCCGGGCGACGACCCAACGACCTGCAGGGACTGGCCGAACTCTCGGGCCAGGTACCGATCGTCTGCCTCGTGCTGGGGGCTTCGGCCGGCCACGGCGCGCTGACCGCGCCCCTGTCTGATTTCGTGGTGATGACGCGGCAAGCCGCGTTGTTCGTTGCCAGCCCGTCGCTGGTCAAGGCGGCCATTGGTGAGAATGTCACCAAGGAAATGCTTGGCGGCCCTCAGGTCCACGTCGTCGAATCCGGAGTGGCGCACAACCTGGCGGACGACGACGCAGAAGCCATCCTTCTCGCCCGTCGCTACCTCGCCTACTTTCCCCTGAACGCGTGGGAGCCGCCGCCCCGCAACGACGGACCCGCCACGGCCCCGCGCCTGCTGGACCCGATCTTGGACCTGATCGACCCCGACCCGCGCAAGCCGTACAAAGTGCGGCCGGTGCTCGAACTGCTGGCCGATGCCGGCAGCGTGCTCGAGGTCCAGCCTGCATTCGGCTCCTGCGTCGTCACGGCCCTCGCACGGCGGGGCGGCTGCAGTGTGGCGATTGTCGCCAACGATCCGAGCGCGATGGCAGGCACGATCGATGCGGATGGCGCCGACAAGGCCAGCCATTTCCTGGGCGTGGCAGGCGCCTTCCACCTGCCGGTCATCTTCCTGGCCGACAACCCCGGCGTGATGAGCGGCACGGCAGCGGAACGCGAGGGCACCCTGCGGCAAGCGGCACGCATGTTCGTGGCCCAGCATCGCCTGCAGGTCCCGAAGCTCCACGTCACGCTGCGCAAGGCATTTGGCTTCGGCTCGTCGGTCATGGCCATGAACCCGTTCGATGCCCAGACGCTGTCGGTGGCCTTCCCCGCCGTGACGCTCGGCGCCATGCCGGTGGCGAGCGTGGCCGAGTCCGCCAAGCTCGACGCAGCCACGCAGGCCCGCATCGCCGCCGAACAGGCGGGTGGGCCGTACGAAGTGGCCAGCCGACTCGGCTACGACGACGTCATCGATCCGCGCGAACCGCGCAACTGCCTGCTGCGTGGACTGGAGCTCGCCGCCGCGCGCCGCGCACGCCACTGCGAACCGGGGCAGTGGCGGGGCATCACACCGTAGGCTTTGCGCGGATCAGTGCAGCGTGCGGCGCAGGAACCGAAGGCGCCGCCGCCGTTCATGCGCAGCTCGGCGCGCTTCTCCCGCGCCGGCTCTGCCCCAGGAGGAATGACGACCTTGCCGTCGACGGTGGCGAAGCCGGCGGCTGACGGGGCGCCGGAGCCTCTGCGGCCGAGAGCTCCCCCGGGGGACCGGCGAGTTCAGCTTTTCATCGCGGCCACCATCGCCTGCAGCCGCTCGCGCGGCACGGGCAGGTGGTACGGCAGGCTCAGCGTCGTGCAGACGCCGTCCCAGCGCGCCCTGAGGCTCGGCACCAGTTCGTCGTAGGTCGCAACGACGGCGAACTCCCCGATCATGTCGTCGGTGATCAGCTCGCCCATCTTCTCCCAGGAATTGCCCTCGAGCGACATGCGGTGCAGCTGCTCGCCGATGTCCTGCCACCCGTGGGCCGCAAACACGGCGTGATAGCTGCGGGTCGAGCCGAAGAAGGCGATGAACTCCCGCATGGCCTTCTTCTTCGACTCGATCTCCGCCTCATCCTCGCCCGTCAGGATCACGCCGCCGCCCACGAGGTCGATGTCGGAGAGCGTGCGCCCGGCGCTGCGACATCCCTCCTCGATCGCCGGCCGCAGCACCTGCTCGAAGTATCTCGAGGTGATCCATCCCGGCGGGCGGATGCCATCGGCGATCTCGCCGGCGAGACGGGCCATGCAGGGATTGACGGCAGCGATGTAGATCGGAATGTGCGGATGCCCGGACGGCCCGTGATGGAAGCAGGGGTTGAAGGTTGGCTGCAGCATCGTGAACTGGTAGAACTCGCCTTCGAAGAAGGTCGGTTTCTCCGAGTTGAAGCTCTGCAAGATGGCTCGCAGGCACAGGATGTACTCGCGCATGCGCGGAGCGGGCGGCCCCGGCCACGCGGTCGAGTAGCGCCGCACGTTGTTGCCCTTGACCTGACTGCCGAGGCCCAGGTGAAAGCGGCCATTCGAGAATTGCTGCAGATCCCAGGCGAGCTGGGCGGTGACGAAGGGACTGCGCGGGAAGGCGATCGCCACGTTCGGGCAGAAGGTCATGCGCTTCGTGTGTTCGATGCCGACCAGGAGCGGCAGGAAAGGATCGTGGCCGACCTCAGCCGCCGTGCAACCGTCGAAACCCAGGTCCTCGATCAGGCGTGCGGCCGCGGCAAGGTCTTCGAGTCGCCGGTAGATCGGCCCGCCCGTGTCGAAAGCGCCCTGCAGCATGGTCTCGACCCGCATTCGAACCTCCGTTTGGTCAAGGAGCCAGACTATGGTCGATTTGCATGCCTCAATTCAATCGTCCGGCCTACGGCGCTACTGTGATGGTCCGACTGGCGAGCACGTAGCTCGTCGGCGCTGTCGCCTGAACGGCAGCGCCCGTGCCCGACTGCCGCCCACGCACGTCCGTTGCGGTGAGCAATACCCGAAGCGTTCCCGCGTAACCCGCAGCTGACGACAGGTCACAGGTCACCGGAAAAATCGCAGAATTCACCTGCTCCAGTGCTCGAGCCGCGTTGATCGACAGCAGCAGCGTGCCATCGTTCGTGCTGAACGTGCCGCTGGCGAGTTGCACATCGCCAGCGCCGACCGTGCCGTCGGCGTCACGATCCAGGCGGCATCGTTCACCATGGCGAGATCCCGGGATTGATCGGCGATGCCGCCGCTCGCGCGCGGCGTCCAGTTGCCCTGTGCATCGCGCAGCTGCGGCGCCTCCGATATCGCGACCCCGAGACCGACAAGAACCGGGTGCCCTTGACCAATCACACTCTGCTGCCCGCGCTCACTGTCAGCGCGCTGTGCCAGAGCCGCTGGCAGGTCGAGCCGTTCTTCCAGCGGTCGAAACAACATCTGCGCATCAAACGTTGCTACGGCACCGCCGAGAACGCCGTGACGACCCAAGTCTGGATCGTCGTGTCGGTCTATGCCCTCGTAACGATCATCAAAAGGAACTGCAACTGGACGCCCCGCTGCATACGCTTCTACCGATCCTCTCGGTGACGCTGTTCGGGACAATGCCGCTGCAGCAAGCCCTTGCGGAGCTGCCCAGCGTCTCAAACGACATTGTTCTCTCCGATCAATGGAATCTCTTCGATTCTTGAGCGGACAGTAGTGATCGGATGCCATGACTTTCCACGGCCGGCCTGTCACGCGAGTTGAATCCCGATTCAACTATCAATATGCTGGACCAGCTCCCGGTACGAGGGTGCGCTGATTTCAGGGCACCGCCGCACCTGAAACAAAGCTGCACGCGGCGGCCACGATCCCTTGGAGGGTCAGCATGCAGGAAGATGCCGTCGTTCCGCGCGAAGTGACCATGCAGCGCATGATGCCCGGGTTCTCGCTGGTCGCAAATTACCGGCGGGACCAGGACTATACCGTCGCCGATCGCATCGAGGAGCGCGCGCGGGACTCGGCCGACAGGCCTTTCATCATCTTCGAAGGCCGCACGGTGACTTTCGGCGAGATGAATGCGCTCGCCAACCGGGTGGCGCACGCTGCGCTCAGCGCGGGACTGCAGCGCGGCGACGTGGTGGCGCTCATGATGGAGAACCGGCCCGAGTACCCGATGGTCTGGCTGGGCCTCGCCAAGGTCGGCATCATCGCGGCACTCCTCAATACCTCGGCGCGGGATCGCGTGCTGAAGCACGCCCTCGGGCAGACCCGGTCGCGCGCAATCATCTTCGGCGCCGAGTGCGCCGAGCACGTCGCAACGCTCGCCGCGGCGGAGCGGCCGAAGATCCTGTTCGAATCGGCTCATCCGGACGTGAGCGGCGGCGATCCGAGCGGGCTCGTGCCGGCACTGAGCCTCGAAGCCGCGATGCGGGAGGCGAGCCCGGAAAACCCCGATCGCAGCGTACGCGCCGGGCTCACCTTCGGTGATCCGCTCTACTACCTCTTTACCTCGGGCACCACCGGTCTGCCCAAGGCCGCGGTGAACAGCCACCTGCGCTTCGTGAACGCCGGCGAAGTGATCGGCGGCATCTGGCAGCTGGGTCCGACGGATGTGCTCTACAACGTGCTGCCGCTCTTCCACGGCGCCGGCGGCATGGTGGTCATCTCGATCGCGATGCGCTTCGGCGTGCCGATCGTGTTGAAACGCAAGCTCAGCGTGAGCGAGTTCTGGAACGACGTCCGCCGGCACCAGGTCACGGCGATGTACTACATCGGCGAGATCTGCCGCTACATCGCCAATCAGCCGCCGCGCCCGGACGATCGCGACCACACTCTGCGCAAGCTTGCCGGCGCGGGCCTCAGGCCCGATATCTGGCGCCAGTTCCTTGATCGCTTCGGGGTCGAGATGATCGTGGAAGGGCTCGGTGCCACCGAGGCTAACTATGGCATCTCGAACGTCGACAACAGGATCGGCTCGATCGGACGCCTGCCGTATCCGGAAGCGACCAACATGCGGGTGCTGCGCTACGACGCGGAGAAAGGCGACTACGTGCGCAATCCGGACGGCTCCTTCGTACGCGCGAAGGCGGGCGAGGTCGGCGAGCTCGTCGCCGAGGTGCTGGCTGGCCCGGGAGCGGCCGGCATGTTCGAGGGCTATACCTCGGCCGAGGCCACGGAAGCGAAGCTCCTGCGCAACGTCTTCAGGCCGGGAGATCGCTGGGTGCACTCGGGCGACCTGGTGCGCTTCGATGAGGACGACTATTACTACTTCGTCGATCGCATGGGTGACACCTTCCGCTGGCGCGGCCATAACGTATCCACGGAGGAAGTTGCCGAGGTGCTCGGCCAGTTCAAAGGGCCAGCGAGCGTCAATGTCTATGGCGTGCGCGTTGCGGGCGAGGAGGGGCGTGCCGGCATGGTGTCCCTCACCTATCCGGACGCCGCGCGCTTCGATCCGGGGGCCTTTCACGACTTTGCCGTCGAGCGGCTGGCGACCTATGCGGTACCGCTGTTCGTGCGTATCTCGCGCGAAGCGGATCTCACCTCCAGCTTCAAGCTGCGCAAGATCGATCTGCAGCGCGACGGTTACGATCCCAAGCGCAGCGCGGACCCGCTCTTCGTGCGCGATGCGAAGGCTGGCACCTATCTTCCCGTGACCGATGCGAGCCTGAAGGCGCTCGCCATCGCGCCATTCGCCGGCGACTGAGTCACCCATGCAGGTCGAGTACACAGCCGAACAGCTCGCGCTGCGCCGCGAGTTCCGCGCCTATCTCGCCGACCTCATGACACCGGAGGAACGCGAACAGATGCGGCACAACCGCGAAGGCGGCGAGCTCTACCGCACGGTCATGCGACGCATGGGCCGGGACGGCTGGCTGACGCCGGGCTGGCCGCTGGAGTACGGCGGTCGCGCGCTCGACCCGCTCGCGCAGAAGATCCTGCTCGAGGAGCTGTGGCTCGCCGAGGCGCCGTTTCCCTTCGTGACGGTGAACACCATCGGGCCGGCACTCATCCGCCGGGGCACCGAGCAGCAGAAGCGCGAGTTCCTGCCGCGCATTGCCCGCGGCGAGATCATCTTCTCCGTGGGCTACACGGAGCCGACCGCCGGCAGCGATCTCGCCTCGCTGAGGACGCGTGCGGAGCGCGACGGCGATCACTACGTCATCAACGGGCAGAAGATCTTCACCAGCGGCGTGCAGAGCGCCGACTACGTGTGGCTCGCGGCGCGCACGGACGCGAACGCACCCCCGCACAAGGGCATCACCATTTTCGTGATGGACACGCGTTTGCCGGGCTTCTCGCTGAGTCCGATCCACACCGTCGGCGATGTGCGCACCAACGTCACGTTCTACGAGAACGTGCGCGTGCCGGCCAACATGATCTTCGGCGAGCTGAACGGTGGCTGGCGGCTGATGACCGAACAGCTGAACCACGAGCGCGTCGGACTTGCGGCGCTCGCTTACGGCGCGATGGGTTGCTTCGATCAGACCGTGGAATGGGCGCGGGCGACGGCGGCGCCTGAGGGCGGGCGGGTGATCGATCGTCCCTGGGCGCAACTCGCGCTCGCCGAAGCCTATGCGCTGCTGCAGGCGAATGCGATGCTCGGCAATCGCGTAGCCTGGGAAATCTCCGAGGGTACGGTGCGCCCCGAGCTTGCGAGTGCCTGCAAGGTCTTCGGCACCGAGAGCTACATCAAGGTGCTGCGGCTGCTGCTCGACGTCGTCGGTTCTGCGGGCATCGTGAAGCACGGCTCGCCCGGTGCGGTGCTGCAGGCGCGTCTGGAAGGCGAGTGGCGGATGTGCCAGATCAATACATTTGGCGGCGGTGCGGTCGAAGTGCTGCGCGACATGGTGGCGCACATGGGTTTCGGACTGCCGCGCGGACGCTGAAGGAGTGAGTTCCATGTCGGACGCCGGAGCGCAGCATTGGCTGTCGAAGGTGCAGGCGATGTTGGGCCGGGAGGCGCTGCCGCCCCAGACCGCCGTGGATCCCGTGAACCTGCCGATGATCCGTCGCTGGTGCGAGGCGATGGGCGAGAGAAATCCGCTCCATCTCGAGGGCGACGTGGCGCCGCCGGCGATGCTGTTCGTGTGGACCATGAGCCACTTCCGTCCCGATCTCAGCCGCGAAGGCGGCTCGCTGCTCGGGCTCGATCTGGTCGACGCGGCGGGCTTCACCTCCGTGGTCGCGACCAACATCGAAGAGGAGTACTGCCGCGACCTGCGCTGCGGTGACGTGATCACCCAGCGAGTAACGCTCGACGCCATCTCCGGGGAAAAGAAGACCGGGCTCGGCGTCGGGCATTTCGTCACCTTTCGCTACGAGTACCACGACCAGAAGGGCGAGCTGGTCGGGCGCACGCTCTTTCGCATCCTGAAGTTCCGCGCGCGGGCGAAGCAGCTGCCGCATCCGCGCCCGGCGATCACCCGGGACAGCGCGTTCTTCTGGGAGGGCTTGAACCAGCGCAAGCTCCTCGTGCGCAAATGCGGCGAGTGCGAGCGGCTGCATCATCCCCCGGGCCCGATGTGCCCGGAATGCCAGTCGCTCGAGTGGACCGCGCTCCAGTGCTCGGGGCGCGGCAAAATCCACAGTTTCGTCGTCGTGCACCAGCCGCAGATTCCCGGCTTCAAGTATCCGCTGCCGGTGGCACTCGTGGATCTCGAAGAGGGTGTGCGCGTGGTGGCCAACCTCCTCGACATCCAGCCCGGCGAGGTGCGCATCGACATGCCGGTCGAGGTGCAGTTCGTCGAGGTCGAGAAGGACTTCGTCATCCCGGCTTTCCGCGAGCGGCGGGTCGGCTGAGAGGGGAGAGGGCTCATGGAATTCAGTTATCGCGAGGAACAGCAGAGCCTGCGCCAGCTCGCCGCGCAGATCCTCGGCGACCGCTTCACGGACGACTTCCGCCGGGAGTTCTCCCGCTCGGGTGAGCCTTACGACCGGCAGCTGTGGGCGACGCTTGCGCAGGCCGGGCTGCTCGGCACGGCGATCGGCGAGGAGCACGGCGGCACGGGGCTCGGACTCACCGAGCTCTGTTTCCTGCTCGAGGAGCAGGGGCGCACGCTCGCTGCCGTGCCGCTGCTCGCCACACTCGTGCTGGGCGCGCTGCCGGTACAGAAATTCGGCAGCGCCGCGCAGTGCGCCGCACTGTTGCCGCGCGTCGTCTCGGGCGAGGCCCTGCTGACCGCGGCACTCGAAGAGACCGGCGGCGGGGATCCGTTGCGGCCGGCCGTCAAGGCCACGGCGAGCGGGGAGGGCTGGCGCCTGAGGGGCGTGAAGTCCTGCGTGCCCTACGGCGCCCAGGCCCAGGCCATTCTGGTCACTGCACGCACAGGCCGGCACAGCGTGGGCGTGTTCCTGGTCGATCCGCAAGCCAGGGGTGTGCGCATCGAGTCGCAGCGCACGACCAGCGGCGAGCCGCAGGCGCAGGTGACGCTCACCAACGTGCGGGTGTCCGCTGCCGACGTGCTGGGCGATGCCCTCGCGGGCGGAGCCATGGTTCGCTGGATCGTCGAGCGCGGTCAGGCGGCACTGGCCGCGCAGCAACTCGGGCTCGTGGCCGAGGCATTGCGACGCACGGCCGCCTACACCGCGGAGCGTGTGCAGTTCGGCCGGCCCACGGGGAGCTTCCAGAGCGTGCAGCACCGGCTGGCCGACGGCTACATCGACGTCGAGGCATTGCGCTCGGTGTATCTGCGCGCCGTGTGGGCGCTGGAGAACGACATTCCGGCGACCGCCGAGGTCGCCACCGCCAAGTGGTGGGCGGCGTGCGGCGGCCACCGTGTTACGCACACCGCCCAGCATCTGCACGGCGGCCTGGGTGCGGACATCGACTATCCGATCCACGCCTTCTTTCTGCGAGCCAAACAGATCGAGCTCGCGCTCGGCGGCGCCACTCCGATGCTCGCGAAAATCGGCGAGCAGCTCGCGAGCGGCGCCGTGCGAGCCATGACCTGATCGAGCACGAGGAGCCTATGGCTGCCCAGATCACCTTCGACAGCGTCCAGACCGGCCAGCAGCTGCCTGGCCTGACCATTCCCATCACCGCCTCGCTCATCGTGGCCGGCGCGATCGCCACGAGCGATTTCTCGCTCGTGCATCACGACAAGGCGCAGGCACAGGCGGCCGGCACGCCCGACATCTTCATGAACATCCTGACGAGCAACGGCCTGGTGCAGCGCTTTGTTGGCGACTGGGCAGGCCCGGGCGCACGCGTCAGGGGCCTGAAGATCCGCCTCGGCGCGCCGAACTTCCCCGGCGACAGCATGACAATGTCCGGCACGGTGCAGAGCAAGGAAGTCGTGGGCAACGACAAGCTGGTGGAAGTCGCCGTGAGCGGCGTCAACAGCCTCGGCGAGCACGTCTCGGCGACCGTGCGCCTGGCCATGCCCTGAAGTTTCAGAGCGCTGACACCCATGAGTCATCCATTGAAAGACCAGGCGGCCATCGTCGGCATCGGCGCCACGGAATTCTCCAAGGATTCCGGCCGCAGCGAGCTGCAGCTCGCGGTGGAAGCCATCAAGGCCGCGCTCGACGAGGCGGGGCTGAAGACGAGCGAAGTCGATGGGCTGTCCACCTTCACGATGGACAACAACCCCGAGATCGAGGTGTTCCGCAACATCGGCGGCAGGGATCTGAAATTCTTCAGCCGTATCGACTACGGCGGCGGCGGGGCTTGCGCGCCCGTGCACCAGGCCGCCATGGCCGTGCACAGCGGGGTGGCGGACGTGGTCGTCTGCTACCGCGCCATGAACGAGCGCTCGCAATACCGTTTCGGCGCGTCCTACCTGCCGCCGCCCATGCCCTCCGCAGCGCTCGCGACCTTCGGCTGGACCGTGCCCTTCGGGCTCGCGACGCCGGCTTCGTGGGTGGCGATGGCGGCGCGGCGCTACATGCACGACTTCGGCGCGAGCAGCGAGGATTTCGGCCGTGTCACGGTGGCTGGCCGCCGCATGGCGGCGAGAAATCCGAAGGCCTGGTTCTACCAGAAGCCGATCACGCTCGAGGATCACCAGAAGAGCCGCTGGATCGTCGAGCCGCTCAGGCTCCTCGACTGCTGCCAGGAGAGCGATGGTGCAGTGGCGATCGTGGTGACGCGTGCCGATCGCGCGCGCCACCTGAAGCAGAAGCCGGTGCTCATCCGCGCCGCCGCCCAGGGCGCCTGCGACGATCAGATGAACATGACGAGCTTCTATCGCAAGGACATTTCGGCGCTGTCGGAGATTCGGCTCGTGGCGACGCAGCTTTATGCCATGGCGGGCGTCGGGCCGAAGGACATCCAGACGGCGGTGCTCTACGATCACTTCTCGCCCTTCGTGCTGCCGCAGCTCGAAGCCTTCGACTTCTGCAGGCGCGGCGAGGCGAAGGACTTCGTGCAGGACGGCCAGATCGACATGGGCGGGCAGCTGCCGGTGAATCCTCACGGCGGCCAGCTCGGCGAAGCCTACATCCACGGTGTCAACGGCATTGCCGAGGGCGTGCGTCAGGTACGCGGTACCTCCGTGAACCAGGTGCCGAGTGTCCGCAACGTGCTGGTCACGGCCGGAACGGGCGTGCCGACGAGCGGGCTGATTCTCGCGGGCTAGAACTCGAGGTTGACCCCGGTGTAGACCGACCGGCCGGCGCCCGGCACCGGCGAGCGGCTGCCCGTAGAGCGAGTAAGCACGTTCTCGACGCCGAAGCGGGCACTCGCCGGTGCAGTCCAGGCTGCTGTGAACTTGAAGGGGAGGGCATTGCCGCGGGCCGCTGAGGCGGCGGGCTTCGGCGGGCGCGTGCCCGGCGTCCGATCAGGGGCTGCGGCAGGACGAATTCCGGGCGAGGCTCAGACTCGGGGCACACTTTTTGATCGAGGCACGCAATCGACGGATCCTTGCGTCCTGCTGACTCGCGGGTTCAGGGCGCCATTCGAGGAGGCGCTTGATAATCACTGGCGTTCTGCTCCGGTGATCAAGGTCGACGGCATGGCGTCGAGGTCGGCTTTGAAGTCGTCGAGTGCGATGCCGGGGATCAGGTTGTCCGCCGGTTCTCCGACGCAGAGCGGTCGGTCGCAGCGGAAGAAGTCCGCGGGCGTCAGACCTTTCAGTGGGTTGGCGGCGGCGTCCTGGCGCGATCGAGTCCACGACGACCCGCCTGGAGCACGCGTGGAGCACGCCTGGCCGCCGGCGCATCAGCCAGCGTGGAAAGCCTTCACGTATTCGGCCACGGCCTGCAGCTGATCCGGCGTGAGCATCATCCACGGCGCCATCAGGGGCGACCCGCCATGCTTGGCCGATCGCCTTGATGTCGTCGATATCGCCCTTGGTGCCGTTGCCGTTGACGTCGTACCTGAAGGCACCGGCAGCGAAGTTCGCGGGCTTCTGGTTCAACGCCCCGGCCGCGACACCGTCGCCCTGACCTCCGGCCCCATGGCAGGTCTCGCAGTACAGCTTGAACACCTTCTGGCCGGCGGCATGGTTCGCTGATGCCGCGGTTTGCACGGGTCAGTTCCTCGTTCCGGATTCAGGGGTCAGCAGAGGAATTCGAACCGGTTCGGTCGGCACCGCCTCAACCCGGAGCGCCGTCGGCGCGCGGGCGCGTGAGGATGGGCCAGTAGCGTACGGCAAAGATCAGGAAGGCCGCCGACCACAGAGCCGCGGACGACACGACGGACGCGAAGTAATGCTGTGGTGCGAGCAGTGGACAGAACACCCGCACCACGGCCGCGATGGCCACCAGCGCGAAGCAGGTCGTCTCGATGTGATCGGCACGCAGCGCGAGCCCGGTATGACCGCGCGCGGTCCGCACCATCATGCCGATCGTGAGGCCGCCGATGGCTCCCATGGAGAGTGCGTGCACGGCAAGCGGGCGCATCACCCAGCCGGCCTCGGCGGCAGCGCGCAGTGCCAGGTGCAGCGGGATCCAGGCGTAGGCGAGGTGCAGCACCCACAGCAGCGGAGTGCGCAGTGTGCTGCGCGGATCCCACAGCCACAGGCGCCGGGCGTGCACCACGGCAAGAGCCAGCGTCAGCGCGAGCAGCAGCGGGCCCGGCAGGCGCAACAGGTCGGCCAGCAGCAGCGCCAGGACGCCACCCAGCGCAGCGTGCTCGACGTACTGCGAGCGGCGCGCCCGCGCGCCCGGGACCGCGTTGTTAGTGAACATCGGCACGACCCGCCCGGCCATCACCGACATCACGAACAGGATCACGTCCAGGCCGAGCTGCAGCCCGACCCAGGGGGGTACCGCGAGCACGCCGAGCGCGGCGAGGTGAATGCAGGCCAGCGCCGCAGCCAGCAGCAGCAGCAGGCCGACAAAGAAGTAGTTGCGTCGACTGCGTGCGCGCCACAGCGGCACGGCGATGCCTGCCGCCACGCCGAGCGGGAAAGCGACGTTGACGACCGCCGCGGCGATGCTCCACGGCGTCAGCACCAGCACGCGGCCGGCAAGCCACAGTGCCGCCAGCCCCGCAAGGGGTGCACCGGTCGGCGTGGACTTGCCGGTCCAGTTGCGCACGGCCGTGAACAGGAAGCCCGTAACCACCGCCAGCGTGTAGCCGAACAGCATCTCGTGCGCGTGCCAGGTGGGACCGCCCAGGTAGGCGTGGCGCAGCAGGCCTGCGTACTGTGCCGCCCACAGCGCCACCGACAGCGCGGAGAAGCCTGCCGCCAGCAGATAGAAGGGGCGAAAGCCCAGCCGCCAGAGCGCGAAGGCGGGCTGACTCACCCGCCGCAGCCACCGCAGCAGTTGCCGGCCGCCTTGGAGATGCGCACGCGCCAGGTGTCCGGACCCTGCTCGAGGTAGTCCCAGCTGAACTGACCGTGGAACTCCGACTTGAACTGCTGCTGCAGGGGCCGGGGGTCGTGGTCGTTGACGAGCTGCAGCGCGGCGCCGGACGGCAGCGCGGCAAAGGTCGAGAAGATCAGCGCGTGCCGCTCGTGCGGCACGATGGATCGTACGTCGATCGTGGAATGAAAGTCGCTGCTCATGGGAAGCTCCGGGGCTGCGGTTGTTTAAGATGCGGCCAACATGCATCTTAACGCGCGAAGGGCGAGCCTGCCAGTTACTGTTACACGCCGATGCGCGCCCGGGAGCGATCACGCCGGTGTAGCCCGGCCAGCCTTGCAGGCGCGCGCGCGCTCAGCAGGTCGTGCAGCGTGAAGCCGTCCAGGTGCTGCAGGAAGGCCTGCTGCGCATCCCGCAGCACGAACTGCAGTCGGCAGGAGGGCAGCAGCCTGCAGTCGCTGTGCTGCTCGGCGACCAGGCACTCGGCCGGCGCCAGCGTCTCCTCGACGTTGCGCACCACCGCACCGACGCAGATACGCTCTGGCGGTCGCGCCAGGCGCAGCCCGCCACCCCGGCCGCGCAGCGTCTCGATGTAGCCGAGACGCGCGAGCCGGTGCACTACCTTCGTCAGGTGATGCTCGGAGATCCCATGGTCGGCGGCGATCTCGGCGATCGTGCACAGTTCGTCCATGCGGTATGCGAGGTACATCAGGACGCGCAGGGAATAATCGGTGAACTGGGTGAGCTGCATGTGGCCGGCCCGGCAACAGGATGTCAGCGGGAAGTATATTGAAGATGCAGGCTGGCGAGCCGTTCCTCTGGATTCACTCGAGAGTCACACCCACGACACGCCGCGACTGGCCGCCGCCAGGATCGGTATGTCGGCAGCCGGCATCAACCGGTGGCGAATAACCGATAACGTGCAGCCGTCGTCTCCGATCGGATCGTGGTGCGATCTTGCTTTGGTACGCATAATGTATATTATGTTAAGTTCTTCGTGTACGGCAGCCGGTCGAATGGATCACCGCCCGCTCGACACCCATCGCGAACACCCTGCGTGCGTCCTCGCTCAACAGCGTCCGCCCGGCCACGGCATCACGTACGCACGATCGAGCGGCCCCAAGTACTTGAGGTGTGCCCCACACCCCGCCGTGCAGTCCGAAGCGCCGAACCCAGGCACGCACACGGCTCCCTTCACGGCCCGATTCAGACGGCACTCGTCGCGACGCGATCGTACGATCTTCACGATTCGAACACCCGGCGCCGCGAGCAGGTAGTCGATGTGCCAGCGCAACGTCTTCGCCGCGCGCGCGTGGCGCGCCAACCGAGCCTCGAAGCCGCGCCGCGCCGATCCGGTGTAGACGTAAGTTCCCGCCGCAAAGTCGACGACCCCGAGCCGCCCCACCGGACGGCGGACCGGGGACCGGACCTCGATCACCAGTTGATAGCTGATCGGCATAAGCGTTGAGGCAACCATAGGTCTCTGCCTGGAAAGCGACTCCGAGGCCCTACGGAAGCAGCGCGACAGAAATCGCCGGAACGATCTGCCGATCAGTCGCCACCGTTCCTCTGCGCTCGCGCCTGCATCTTACACACACCGGCCCCCGCAGCGACCCGAAGGGCGAGGCCCACGACGGGCCGAGTAACTCGCGCCGCGAGCGCCCCCTCCGACCTCCTGCACACCGCAGACATCACCGATTCGCAGGATCTCGAACAACGGGCTCACCCCGTGATCCCGCCCAGGCAGTACTCTTCGCCGATTGCCCCGACGGGCACCTGACTGCGGGTTTCACATGTCCTTACGTCTGCTCTGTCTGCTGCTGCTGCTCGCCTCGATGGCCCATGCCGAGAGCCCGGGCGAGGAGGCCTTTCGCGCCGCCGCCGACTGGACCGTGCAGGTGCGAACGGCCGTCAGCCAACCGTTCATCGAGGACGACCAGGGCAGCTGGCTCGGCGCCGGCATGCTGGTGGACGCCAAGCGCGGCTGGGTGCTCACCAACGCCCACGTCGCCGGTCATTCCTACGGCAAGATCGCCATCGCCTTCAAGGACGGGCACGCGATCCCGGCCACGCGCCTCTATGTCGACCCGTACCTCGACCTGGCGGTGCTGGCCTTCGAGCCGAGCCGCCTGCTCGCGCAGACGCACACGCCGACCTTGAGTTGCCGCGAGATCCCGCCGGTCGGTCACCCCGTCGGCGCCTTCGGCCACCCGTGGGGATTTCGCTTCACGGGCACGCGCGGCATCACCTCGGCGGTGACCACGCGCCTCGGCGTCAACATGCTGCAGACGGACGCCCCGATCAACGAAGGCAACTCCGGCGGTCCGCTGATCAGCCTCGAAACCGGCGAGGTCGTGGGCATCAACGCGGCCAAGGTCAAGGAAGAATCCGTTGAAGGCCTGAGCTTCGCGGTTCCCATGCCCTATGCCTGCACGATGCTCGACCTGTTGCGGGCAGGCCGCGACCCGTCACCGCCCGCGACCGCCGTCGACTTCGCCCGCGATGACAACGACGACCTGACCATGATCGTCGCTCGTTCGCGATTGCCGACCGGCACGCTCGACCTGCGCGTCGGTGACGAACTGCTCGGTCTCGGCGAACCCACGCAGGACCTGGCCACCGTGACGGACCTGATGGATGCCCTGCGCGGGCACCTGGACCCGGTGTCCCTGCGCGTGCGTCGCGAAGGTCGGGAAATGACACTGCAAGGACGCTGGCCGCCTGCCGCAAAGATCACCGAGCGACGCGGCCTGTGGCTGGGTGGTGCCGTATTCGCCGACGCTGAATCGCTCACCGCGGGCCTGATCGTCGGTTCGCCCACGCTGATGGTGCACCACGTGGATCCTGGCTCCGACGCCGAAACGGCCGGTCTGACCCACTACGACCTGGTCGTCACCGCCGACCGTGCCCCGGTGACCTCCCTGGACGCCCTGCTGCAGCGTGCGCGACAGGCCCAGGCCCGGCATCAGCCACTCGAACTGCTGTTGCTGCGGATTGGTGACGACACCAGCGGCGACTTGTTCGTCTACGAGCACCGCCTGCTGCCGGTGGAAGAAATCGCCCCGATCGGGCCGTAGCCACGTCCAGACACGACCCCGCTGCGCTCGGCAGGATTCTCCGGGGCGTGATTCGGCATCGACGCGCCGCCCCTGCTGCAACCCGGGAACGCAGCGACTGCCCATCTGCGGGCCATCGCATGCGCTGTCATCGGCCCTGACGCCGTCGCCGGAACACCCACGCGTAGATGGCCACGTTGATCAGCAGCACCAGCGCGCCGAGCATGACTTGCGCGCGGCGCGTCAATCCGTCCGGATACAGCGCCGACACGAGGTAGTGCTCGACAAAGCCGCCCGGGTAACCGAGCTCCCGGCCCAACCATCGCCAATGATTCTCGAGCGGTGTCAGAGGGCAGATTCCGCCGCGGAACTCTATTCCGGCACCCCACAGCACGACAGGCACGTGAATCCAGGCGATACGCGGCCAGCGCCATACAAGCAATGCGCCCAGCATCACGAACGCCACGAACCCGGCGTGAACAATGAGGACGAGGACCGCCAGCAGCCGATACGGCATGGCGGGTAGGGTCCCATCCGTTGCTGCGGCCAGCAAGCTTCGAATGGCGCTATTGCCGACTTGAACGCTCCGTCGCACAGTGCGTGTGACTGGCGTCATGGTCCTTGCGCACCCGCGAAGGAGCACTCACGATGAGCACCCTGACCAAGCTTGCCCTCGGCGCAATGGGACAGTTGCGACCGCGTCCCGCGAAAGGCGATGCCCGTGCCGTCATAAAGCTGCCTGCACCCGATAAACGCGGCGGCCTGCCGCTCATGCAGGTACTGGCCAGACGCCGGTCAACGCGTGAGTTTGCGCGCAAGCCGCTGCCGCTGCCCGTACTCTCCAGCCTGCTGTGGGCTGCCTTCGGCATGAATCGTCGCGACGGCGGGCGGACGGCCCCCTCCGCCATCAACGCGCAGGAGATCGACGTCTACGTCGCCTTCCCCGACGGTGCCTATCTGTACGACGCTCGGACACATGCGCTGCAGCTGGTCGCGAGCAGCGATCTGCGACGCATCACGGGTTACCAGGATTTCGTGGACGATGCTCCGCTCGATCTCGTTTACGTCGTGAACCACTCGCGCATGAAGTTGATCCCGGTGGCAAGCCGGGAGAGCTACGCCGCGGCCGCCGCCGGGGCGATCGCGCAGAACGTTTACCTCTACGCCGCGAGTGCCGGTCTCGTCACGGTGATCCGCGCCTGGATTGATCGCTCAGCCATCGCCGACGCTCTTGGCCTCAGCCACGACCAGCACGTGCTGCTGTCGCAAACGGTCGGTTACCCGAAGGGCTGACCCGATCCGTCTTGAAAGGCGGCTGCACGGCCAGCCGAACTTTGCCACCTTCCGGCCGGCGATGGAACTCAGCACCAGTCGCCCGCGGTCATCGACCCTGCACGGCGCCACGACCATGCCGGGTCGTCGAAAGACCAACTCACAGCCATAGGCCAGCATCCTGACGGGGTGCGCTCAGAACCTCGAGGCAACCAGCTGCACGTCCGCGTGCTGCCAGGCGGACTGCAACTGCTGTTCGACCGCCAACGCCTCCTCCATCTTCTGCTGCTGCCGCAGGGCCAGCGCCAGCCCCTTCAGCGACCATCCGTTCCGCGGATTGCGGCTCAACTCCTCCCGGTAGACTTTCTCGGCATCGGCGGGTCGGCCCGCGACGAGCAGCGCTGCTCCGAGCGACTGCCTGACCGGTGAATGCCAGCCGGGCGGCTCGTCGTAGGGAATGCGGTCTTCGATCGTGACCGCTTCAGCCAGTGCCGCGATGGCAGCAGCCTGGTCGCCCCGTGCCAGCGCCAGTTCGGCCTTCACCGTGCGCTCCGCGATGTTTGCGGCATGGGCCAGCGGATAGCGATCCCAGACCATCAGGGTCGGCATGATCGGATCGGCGGCCAGTTTGGATAGTGCGGCGTAATGGGTGTTGGCGTCCTCCATCCGGCCCTGCCGGATCGCCGCCATCGCCTGTGCGTAGTTCCAGATGGCCGTCACGTAAGGCAGGTCCGGCGCGGGATTCGGCACCGCCCGGATCTCGTCCCAACGCCCGAAGCGGACGTTGTCGAACCACGGTGTCATCCAGTAGTGCTGCAGACCCGCGAAACCCGGTTGTCGCATCAGGTCCGGCAGGTTGACACGTTGCGCAGTCTGGCGCGCGGCATCCTGCGCGATCTTGCTCGAACCCTCCATGCTGGCCGCGAACCACAGGAAGTGCGGATTGTGGGGCACATAGCCGAGTGGATACACGCCCTTGGCGTTGGGTCCACAGGTGGCCAGGTAGTCGTTGTCGGCCGCGATGGCCGTCTGGTTCGCGACGACGGCATCGTGCCAGCGCCCGACGCGCGCGTAGATGTGCGCGGGCATGTGCACCAGGTGACCCGAGCCCGGAATCAGCGTGCGCAGTCGATCGGCTGCCACGACGCCCCGCTGCGGATCGGCCGAAGCTTCGACGGCATGCACGTAAAGGTGCAGCGCGCCGGCGTGGTTCGGATTCTCTTTCATCACCGATTCCAGGAGCGACACGACGGCCGCCGTGTTGCCCTTCGGCGCCAGCTTCTCGTCGTAGTAGTCCCAGGGCTGCAGGTCCATGAGGGCTTCGGCGTGGAAGACCCTGGCATCCAGGTCGTCAGGACGCTGTGCGACAAGCGCACCGGTGGCCTTCGCGTAAGCTTCGTCCAGCAGGCGACGGTCCTCTGGAGGATTCTCGGCGTACCGCGATTCGAGGGCGTGGATGAAGGCGCGTTCGCGTTCCGTGACCTTGGGCGCGAGCGCAACGGCTCGCTGCAGGCTCTGCCAGGCCTTCGGGTTATCGGCCGGGTCCATCTGTGCGTTGACGTGCGGTCCGAGCACCAGCGCGGCTCCCCACCAGCACATCGCGCAATCGGGATCGAGTTGCGCTGCCTTCAGAAACGATCGTTCGGCGGCGTCATGGTTAAAGCCGAAAGTCAGCATCAGCCCCTGGTTGAACCAGCGCTGCACTTCGGGGTTGCGCGTCGTGATCTTGAAGTCGTAATTGCCCAGTCCGGGCAACAGTGCCGCGCCGACAGGTGCCTCGAGCGGTGCCGGCTGTGACGCCGCGCTGACCCGTGCGCTGTGCGCACCCACCCAGGCTCCGGCGATCACCGCCGACAGGATACCGGCCACCACCAGCATGCGGTTCATGGCTTCCTCCCTTTCACTGGCTGTCCCTGCCGTGCGCGACATGCGCGCGATCAGCGGCACGCCAAGGGTGCGGTGTACTCCCTTGTCGAGACTCTGTCTAGATGCAGATGATGTCCGGCGGGCGCACGCCTCAGAACGCGTCCGTCCCGGAGAGTTCCTTCTCGATCCGGTCGGCGCTGTACATCACGACTTCGATCACTTCGCGCAGCGTTGCCGCATCGGCGTCCGCAGCCACCTGTGCCGAGAAAACGACGAGGTATTCATCCTTGCCCTGGTTGACCTGCCACGCGCCCAGGACCATGCGGACGTTCTCCTGCAACAGGTGAACCGCCAGGTCGGCGGGCACCGCGCCCTTGCCACGCGCGGCCACGGACCAGACATCCCGCACGTCCAGCGGCGGCAGCGACGTCGTTCCGGATGCAACCCACACGCGCTGGCTGCGGGTCTCGTCGACCTTGTAATCGAGCCGGTAGTCGCCTTCATCGATCAGGAAGCCCAGCTGCGCGCCCTTGAGCGCGGCCTCGACACGTGCATCGGGCGTGGTCGCAGCCGCAGGTTCCTGCGCCTGTGTCACGTCAGCTGCCGTCAGGAGCCACGGCAAGGCCGCCAGGACCCGCAGCGGGATCGGCCGGCTCACGGCTTGCTCTGCTGCGGAAAATCAACACGGGCAGGCCCGCGATGCCGCGGCCGCACGACGACGGTGCCCGCGAGCTTGTCATGCCAGCCCTGCTTGCGCGGATCGAAGGCGACCCAGACGATGCCCGCCATCAGCGGCAGCATCGAGACGTAGTAGCCGAGGTACCGAATGACGAGTTGCCGGGTGCTGGCCTGGCCTCCGGTCTCGGCGTCGACGATCCGTGCAGCGATCGCGATCTTGCCGGGTGTCGCCTGCCGGTAGGTCCAGAAGACGAGCACTGCGATCGCGGGCAACAGCCAGTTAATCAGGAAATCAGCCGGCCCTCGCAGCAATGCATCCGACGTCCAGTACGAGCCGCCATAGACGAGGGTCACCAGGGGTATGCATACGATCAGCAGCAGAACCGTGTCGATCATGGCCGCGCCGACGCGAGGCCAGAAACCGACGTACTCGAGTTCAGCTGAATCCGGCGAGGCTTGCGGGTTCGCGGACATCACGGCCTCGCTTCGCAGTTGACTTCGACAACCACGGCGAACCACTTGCGTCGCGCGCGGAACACGCTCTGCTCCGTCCGGCCGGGATCGACGTTGAGGCTGGACCTGAAGGTCGTCTGCGGCGGAGCTTCGTAACGCAGCCGGCAGCGAACTCTCTGGTCCGTGTTGTTGGTCAGCCGCAGCACGAGCATGTTCGACTTGGAAACGGGTTCGATCTTGACGTCGAGGTCGTTCAACGTCGGGCGAATCTCGACCGTATAAGTCTGTGACAGTGCGGCTGGCGCGACCAGGACGATCAGCGCCAGCGCCAGGGCAGCCAGCTGCAGGCGGCCAGGTCGGCGATCTGCTGCGCCATGTACAACACGAGCGCGCTCAACATCACGTAGCCGACGACTTCCATGATCAATCTCCTCCTTGCAACGCCGAACCGGCGCGAATCCAGCGGTGATCATGCCAGGTCTCCAGGGTTCGTGATTCCAGCGGATAGCGATGAGTCGTTGTTCGGTCGCGACGAGGTGAGGCGAAATCCTGCAGCCTTGACGATGTCATTCGTGCCGACGCTTGCGACCGGGCTGAACTGCGACGATCGTCACGCTCGAGTCGAGCGGATCGAACAGGATCCGCGCCTCGCCGCGCTCGAGTTGCCGCAGCACCTGGACCACTTTCTGCTCGTGCGAGTACGTGTGGTCACCGTAGTCGGTGCCTTCGCGCAGGATGAAGTTGTCGATCACGCCTTGCAGCGCATCGGTGGACAACTCCGTATATGGCACGGTGACAGGCTCGGGTCGCTCTCGCGGGTCGTCCCAGGTGTCGTTCAATGGATCAGGCCCCCGGCTGCCGCTCAATCCGTCATCAACGTCGGGCCGCCCTTGGACTCCGCGCGTTGATAGGCCGGTCTTGCGCGCATGCGCCTGTGGTACGCATCGATCTGCAGGTACTTGCCGCCGGCACCCGAGCGCGCCAGCAGGGCTTCGATCCCGAAGCTCATCTGGAAATCCGCCATACTGATGTTGTTGCCGGCAAACCACGTGTGCTGCGCGAGGTGAGCTTCGATGAAGTTGAGCGAGTTCTGCAGGTTGGGATCGATCAGCGTCGACTGCACCTTGTCGCACAGGCTGCGTGCGATCGGCTTGACGAAGAATGGCATCGGCCGCTGGGGAATGGCGCTGAACACGAGCTTCATGACCAGCCAGTTCATGAGTGAGCCTTCGGCGTAATGCATCCAGTACCTGGCCTGCCAGTACGCCGGGGTTCCGGCAGGCGGCGCAAGCTGCGCCAGTTCACCCGTGCCGAGGTGCCCGTACTTTTCGACGAGGTATTCGATGATGACCGCGGATTCCGCGATCACGGCGCCGCCGTCGGTGACCACCGGTGACTTGCCGAGCGGGTGAATGGCCTTGAGTTCCGGCGGCGCAAGCCGCGTGAGCTTGTCGCGCCGGTAGACCTTGAGCTCGTAAGGGACACCGAGTTCCTCGAGCAGCCAGAGGATCCGCTGCGAGCGCGAGGTTTCGAGGTGGTGAACGGTCAGCATTGCCCCTGCCCTCTCATTTGACCGGCCTGATGATGCCACACGCTTCTCGCGCGCCACCGGCGCAGCCCTTCTTGAGGTCCGTTTCCTCGTCGCAATAGGTGTCGGACTGCGTGTGCACGACGATCGCGCTGCCGTCCGCATCGAATATGCTCAGGCGACCCGGCGCCAGCGTGACGCGGTTCGTCGTGTGTCGCAGCACGCCGACGCCATTCCTGACATCGAGATTGATCAGGTCCCCCATGTGAAACGGGTGATTGATGTCCGTCGCCGGGACCGTGTCCATCGCCGAATCCGGCCGTGATTGTCCCGCGGGACCCGGATCGTGGTGTCCACCGGCCGCGGAACACGGCTCACAGGCGCCGACTTCGTGGATGTGCACGGCGTGCTTGCCATCGGGCAGGCCCTGCACCTTGAGTTCGACCGTCATTTCCTTCACGCCCTCTGGCGTCACCTGCTCCTCCAGCCTGGCCGTGCCGGTGATGGCGGCGTTGGTGCAGCCCTTCAGGTCCGCGACGGCGGCGAGACCGTCGGCCGCGGCGATGACGGGCAGGGCGACGAGGCTCGCGAGGATCAATTTGCTGGCTGGATGCACTGCAGGCTCCTTGTTTTCGTTACTGCGTCGCTCAGGATGGAACCGCGGCGACGTGCGGTACGGTCGTCATGGAAATAGCGGTTCAGGGCCGGTTACGGCCCAGCTTGTCGTGACTGCTGACCCAGTCGCCGGCCAGCACGGCCGAGCCCAGCGAAACGTCGCCGGCCAGCACGACGGCTGCCACGATTTCCGCCAGCCGGTCGGCCTTGCCGTCGCCATAGCAGCCGAGCATTTCCAGGCATTCGCGCTGGGTGCCGAGGCCCGTCCCTCCGCCATAGCTGGCGACGATCAGGGACGGCAGCGTGACCGACCAGTAATAGTCGCCATTGGGGAGCAACTGCGCGTAGGTGATGCCGGCATGCGACTCGGCGACGTTGGCCACGTCCTGGCCGGTCGCAATGAACATCGCTGCAATGCCATTGGCCGCGTGCGGACCATTGTACGCTGCACCCGCCATGAACGAGCCCGCCTGGCTGATCTGCCGTGAGCGAAACAGCGTCTGCGCATCGACCCGCATCAGTCGTTGCAGCGTCTCGTTGCGGATCGTCACCTCCGCGATCACGCGACGGCCGCGCGTGCGCAGTGTGTTGATCGCCGAGTGCTTCTTGTCGGTATCGATCGAACCCGAGAGGATGTAGCCCGGGTGCAGCGGGTGCCGGGCCTGGATCCACTCGCACGCCGCCAGCGTCGCCTTGCCCGTCATGTTCTGGCCGGCCGCATCGCCCGTCGTGTAGTTGAAACGCGTGTACAGCAGGTTGCCGACGGCGTACTGCTCGACGTCGGTCAGTTTGCCGATCCGTGTGGTGGCCTCTGCAGCCGCGCGAACGGAGTCGAAATGTTCGACGAGCCACTGTCCGAAATCGCGCGCCTCGCGCGCACTGGCGAATTCGAAGACAGGTGCGCGCTGCATGGAGCGCTTGACCACCGTCACGGTCACCCCGCCGCCTTCGCTGAGCAAGCGCATGCCGCGGCTGTAACTCGCGACCAGCGTGCCTTCAGTGGTGGCGAGCGGTATGTAGAAGTCTCCCGTCGCGTGTTCGCCGTTGATCCGCAACGGACCTGCAAGGCCGATCGGCACCTGCGCCACGCCGAGATAGTTCTCGACGTTGCCCGTAACCTGCGCCGGGTCGACAGTGAACGAGCCGACGTGCTGCAACGACGTTCCCGTCAGGCCGGTCACGAACTCGCGCCGCTGCTGCGCCATTGCCGTCGTGTAGTCGTTGGCGCGATCGCGGGGTATTGGAATGCGGTCGTTCACGGTTCCTCCTCGGCACGTCGGTGCGAGCGCGATCGCTCGACGACTCTCAGAACCAGTTGAAATTGAAGCTGATGCTCACTCGCTCCGCACGCACGGGGTTCGGTGGCACTTCGTGCCGCAGCCAGCTCTCGAACAGCAGCACGGTGCCGGCCGCAACGGGCATGGTCACCCACGGCTGGTTCTCGGGCCGCGCGGTCTCCTTGCGCGGCGGCGCCGCCATGTAACGATCGAGGCGCGGATCTTCCAGTTTCAGGCCGGGCACGCCCCTGGGTGTCCGCACGTAGTACGTCCCGCTGATCGTCGCCAGCGGATGCAGGTGCAGTCCGTGCGTGACGCCGCGGGGCATCATGTTGATCCAACAGTCCGTCAGCGACAGCTCGCGCCCTTCAAGGTCGTACTCGAGCTCGCGGGCATAGGCCAGCACGTGCCGTCGCAGCTTCCTGCCGAGCGACGCAAAGGTCGGTGACAGCGTGTGCATCCGGTTCAGCGAGCCGTAGGAGGTGTAGCCGGCCGGGTAGCGCTCTTTCGACCATGCCCTCCCGGCCACGTCGTCCGCGCGGTAAATCCCGCACTCACGCAGCAGGCGGCCATTGAACGCCTCCCAGCCGGACGCCTGGAGCTTCGCGGTGTAGACACGCGTCGGGAACAGTGAATGGACTGTCATCGTCGGTCTCGCAGGGTGCGCTCAATCGAACCCGATGCGGCACAGGTCCGGCGCGGGGGCCTTCACTGGTCAGTCCTCGATCGGCTGACGGCGGCGGCCAGGCAAGGGATCGTCTTCGTCGGGCAGTGTCCGCTGCAGGACGTCCAGCACCGCGTGCGCCGCTCGGTACCGGTATTCGTAGCGTTGATCGAGTCGCGCGGGCCGCGCGCGCAGATACAGCTCGAGCGCCTCACCCACGACCTCGGCTTCGAGTTCGGGCAGCAGCAGCTTGATGGGCTCGTTGGGCATTCCCGTACCGCGTGTGGAAATCAGGGCGTAACCACGGCCGAACCAGCCGGCGTGCCTTGCGGCAACTCGAACTCGCCTTTGGAGGTGAAGCGCTGCGTGCCGAACATCGATGCGCCGTGCAGCTTGCCGCTCATCGCATAGGTCACCTTGTCGACGGGCTCGCCATCGAGCATGCCGAGCACCTGGCGTGCCATACGCATCATTGAGACCGTCACCGGCACGGCAACGACCGCTTCCCCGAAACGCGGAACGGTGCCGGCCTGGTCGCTGACGCCACTGGCAAAAGCACGGCCCATGACGTCGAGGTTGAGCGACACACCGTCAAAATCGATCGGTGTGTCGTTGGGGTTCTGCACGCGCAGCTTGACCAGCAGGCGCAGTTCCAGGCCCTCGCCCGGTATCGACTCGACTCCTGCAACGGTGACCTGCAGCGGGTCGCGGCTGGGCAGCGACGCGCACGCCGACAACAGCAGCGCGGCGAACAGCAGCCATGGCCGGACCAGCCGGTGGGATTGATACAACATCTGGCAGTGCCTCCCCGTTGCCGCGCCGTGCCAATTACACGTGAACCAGTGACTTGAACCCGCCCCAGAACATGCGCTTGCCCACCGTCACGTCGTCCGCGACGCATTCGTGGTAGTCGAGCGCACCGTGTTCGCGCCATGCCTTGCCGGCTTTGCGCGCCATCGTGCGGTAGGCCGCGAGCTGGCTTTTAGGCACGGGAACGACGAATCCATCGACGTATGCCATGGGCAGCCCTTCTTGGTGACGTGACGGTCAATGGCGAGTGTAGCTCTTCACCAGTTCCTGCAGGAACTGGCGCGCATCGAGCAGCGACTGCACGCGGATACGCTCGTTCAAGCCATGAGCCCCGCTGCCGGCTGCGTCCGCAAACACGCCGGAAATACCGTAGGTGGGCGTGCCCGCGGCATTCAGGAAGCGGCCGTCGGTCGCTCCCGTGGACATCGTCGGGAGCACGCGGGCTTCCGGCCACAGCGCTTTCGCAAGGGCACGGATCGGTTCCATCATCTCGGTCGTGAGCGGCGGCACCGGGGCCGGCAGTCCCATTTCATCGCCGAAATTGATGGTGATCGCGTCGTCCGCGAGCACGCGGATGAGATCCGCACGCACCCGCTCCATCGGCACGCCCGGCAGGATGCGGCAGTTGACGTTGACTTTCGCGCGCTGCGGCAAGGCATTGGGCGCGTGGCCACCCTCGAATTGCGTGGCTACACAGGTGGTGCGGAGCATGCCGTTCCAGCTCGGGTTGACCGTCCACAACCTCTGCGCCGCCGCGTCGTTGGACGGGTCCGCGACGATTGCACGCATGTCGGCGGCGACCTCGGCTGAGGTCACCTCCGCCTGCGCCAGAAAGTAGGCGCGCGTCGTGTCATTCAGGTTTACCGGAAACTGGTGCGCCGCCAGACGCGTCAGCGCAGCGGCCATGCGGTTGATCGGGTTTTCGCGCGTTGGCCGCGAACTGTGGCCGCCGGGATGAGTCACCTCCAGCCGGAAATCCTGGTAGACCTTTTCACCCGCCTGGACGTCCAGTGAAAGGTGCCTGCCGCTGGCATCGAGCAGGCCGCCGGCGCCCTCGTTGAGGACGAACCTGGCCTGCATCAGCGCGGGGTGATTTTCCAGCAGCCAGTGCACGCCGTTGAAATGCTCCGAGGTTTCCTCGCCGCAGGTCAGCGCAAGGGTCACGCCACGCTGCGGCCGGTAATTCTGCTCGGCCCAGCGGACCAGCAGGTCGGTGAAGATCGAGGCCATGGCCTTGTCGTCGCTTGCACCGCGCGCGTAGAAGAACCCGTCTTCCTCGATGAGCGTGAACGGGTCGCGCACCCAGTCCTCGCGACGGGCCTCGACGACGTCGATGTGGGCCAGCAGCATGATCGGCTCGAGCTTCGCATTCTTGCCAGGGTACGAGGCAATCAGCGAGCCGCTCTTCGGGAATTCCGCGGGCGCCAGGATCTGCATGGACGCGGCGGGCATGCCCGCCCGCTGCAGTCGCGCTGCCATTTTCTCGGCCGCGGCCGTGCAACTGCCGACGGAAAGCGTCGTGTTGGTCTCGACCAGTTCCCGATACAGGTCCCGGAAAGCGGCCTCGCCCGGGTACGGCTGCGGCGTGGACGCTGCCATCGCGGTCGCGACGGACGCCATGGCCGACACGGCCAGGATCATCACCGACCGCAACGTGCGGCTCGCATGCTGCACGGACTGGTTCATTTTTTCACCGCTGGCATGGGCAGCCGAGGTTGCAGGATGGAGGAAAGCAGGTCGGGAGTCTGCTCGATCCGCGCGAGGTATGGGTAGCGCAGGCCACCGTGGTAGTCGAGGTTGACGGTGCTGAACGTATCGGCGCTGCGAACGAGCAATTCCGTCGGCAGCTGCGGGTCGGCCTTGGCCGCCTTCAGCGCCTCCTGCAGGCGGCCGTGCGTGTACGCCTTGCCATTGACGGCGACGATGGTCATGCCGGGTGCCACGCCGGCCTTGAACGCCACGCTGTCCCAGTACAACTCGCCCACCTTGCCGTCCTTGTTCAGGATCACGCCGAGTGAGTGCAGGAAACTCCTTGTGCCATCCGCCGAGTCGGCTTCCTTCTCCGACGGCGACGGCTCGTCCTTGAAGGCCACGCGCCAGCCGCCGCGCGCCAGGCCATCGAGCGGCGCCCCTGGACCATGACCATCGAGCCGCGCACGCAACATGCTGGCCCAGTCGTAGGGGGTTACTTTGTTGAGCGTCGCAACGACGTCGTCAACCGTATACGTCAGCGGCTCGATGCGTCCGTCCTCGATCCCGAAAAAGGCCCGTGCGAAATCGTCGAGTGAGCGCTTGCCCCGGGTGAGTTCGCGGATTTTCGTGTCGACGTCCAGCCAGACGAAGATACCCTCGGTGTAGTAATCCTTGCCGCGTTGCCAGCTGTCGTAGCTCTGTCGGCCCCGGTAATTGACGATCGGTTGCCAGGTGGTGTCCTGCAGGTTGCGCCACTGCCGGCCGGCGCGGCCGAGATCGTAGGTCGCGGCATACCTCGCAAGGATGTCGCGCGTGAGTTCGGACGACCACAGGCCCGAGCGGCTCGTGAGCACTACCCCGAGGTACTCGGTCAGCCCTTCATAGACCCAGAGCAGGCTCGGGCCCATCGGCACTTCGTAGGACGGCGTCCAGAGGTCCGCAGGACGCCGGAACTTGCCGTTCCACGAATGGGTCATCTCGTGCGCCAGCAGGTCGCGGCCGTTGCCGTTGCTGTCCCAGTCCGTGAAATAGCCGAGCCCGACGCCGTTCTCGCTCGATTCGTGGTGCTCGAGCCCGATGCCGGTGAAATGGTCGCTGATTGCGAGCAGGAAATCGTATTCGCGGAAGTGCCGGGAACCGAACAGCGCGACCGCCTCGCCAACGACGCGACGGTGTCTGTCGAGCTGCTCGTCCGTGGCCTGCAGTTCTGACGTTGTATCGGCGAAGACATTGAGACGCACCGGAACCTCGGTGCTCGGGTCCAGTTCGACGCGTCGATAGTGCAGGCCGGCGAACAACGGTGAATCGACCAGGGTCTCGAGCGGTACCGTCGCAAACCGCACTGCGTCACCGGCGCGCTCGGCGCCGCGCAGTGCCGAGGCAAACTGCCAGCCGGCCGGCAACCGGATCGAGGCCGCCACCGGAATCTGCCGGGCGTAGAAACCCGCCGGATACAACAGGGTCTTTTCCCACTGCAGGCCGAGCAAGTCCGGCGTCATCGTGACGCGTCCCTGGCTGGCGTCCGTCGGCGTGACAAACTCGAACTCCAGGTTCAGTTGCTTGACGCCCGTGGGCACCTCGACGTGGAAGGCATGCATCTCGACTGGGTCGCGCTGCCACTCGAGACGCTCGCCCGTATCGCTGCGAATGATCAGCCCTGCGAGCTTGTCGATCGGGCCGGTGGTGGAGTGGTTGCCGGGCAGCCACTTCGGATAGAGCAGCGTGGTACGGCCCGGTGCGGCAACCGGGACATTTTCCCTGACGCGAAACACGCGATGATCGAGGTCCGTCGCGTCGACCTGCAACTGGATCACTCCCGGGTATGGCATGTCCTGCGGTGCAGGTATCTCTGCCCCGACCGCCGCAGCATGTGCCTGGCCGGCACAAAACAGCAGCGCCGCGAGGCCACTGAACATTCGATTCCTTGCCTGTAGCATTCGTCGTCGCTTCCGGTTCAGGTGAGCAGTCGTTCGCACAGGCGCTCGAGCACGGCAGGTTCGAGCGCGAGTTCGTCCAGCAGGTACTGGCGCACCGAGCCGTGGCGCGCTTCGATGGCACCGAGGCTTGCCAGGATGTATTCGGGGCGTGCGGCCAGTATCGCGTCCTGCGCAATGACCGACATTGCCAGGATGGGCTCCACCGTCGCGGTGAGACCCGCGCCCGCACCGTCCCGACCGAGCAGCTGGGAGCGCAGGTCTACCGCCGTGTTCGTCAGTGTGTAGTCTTCGACGATGGCCTCGCGGCGCACGCCGAGCGACTCGAGCACGAGGGCCACGGCGACGCCGGTGCGATCCTTGCCCGCCGTGCAATGGACAATGGTGGCCCCCTGGGCCGCGTGGTCAAGCGCTGCAAAGACGCCGGCGAGCCGGGGTTGCAGGCCGAACGGCAGCCGCTCGTACATCGCCAGCATCGCCGCGTGCACGCCGGCAACGTCGTTCGAATCGGCGAAGGCACGGTCACGGATCGGCGAAGACTCCTGCTCGTTCTCCCACTCGAATCGGCGGACCTTGGCACCGAAGGTTGGGTTGGGATGCAGCGCACGCTCCGTCGTGCGGCGCAGGTCGCAGACTGCTCGAACGCCCAGCGCCTGCACCTGTGCAGCCGCCGCTGCCGACAGGCGGGCCATCAGTCCCGATCGATAAAGCCGACCCCAGCGCACGCGCGCGCCGTCAGCGGTTTCGTAGCCGCCGCAATCGCGAAAGTTGCAGCCACCGACGAGCGGCAGGACGCGTACCGGAGTCATCCGGCAATGATCACACGCAGCGTCCGGCGTTGCCACCGCGCCAGTCGACTACAATGGAGCAACGCACGTCGGGACGTCATCGTTTCCCGCTGGAGCACTTGCCTGCATGAAGCACCCTCTTCCCGCCGCCTTCCTGACCTTCCTGACCTTCCTGGCCTTTCTCCCTCTGCTGACAGCACCCGCCCGTGCTCAGCAGTCGGCCACGGATGCGGTCGATGACTCCGTGATCGCCGCGACCATCAAGGCGGCCCTGCTCGACAACAGGCACACCAGCGGCACGCGCATCAACGTCGACAGCGACCAGGGCGTGGTGCAGCTGAGCGGCTTCGCGCGTTCGGAAGACGAAAAGAACTTCGCAACCAAGGTGGCCGCCGGCGTGGCCGGGGTGAAGCAAGTGGTGAACAGCGTCGCGATCGCACCGACCACCTCGATCGGCACGAAACTCGACGACAGTCTCGTCACGGGCAGGGTCAAGGCCGCACTGATGGATGCTGCCGACGTCAAGAGCCTGCAGATCAATGTCGAGACGCACGACGGTGTGGTGCAGCTCGCGGGCTTCGTGGCGTCCGCTGCAATGAAGGACAAGGCAGGTCGAATTGCGGCGGCTGTCGACGGCGTAAGAGGCGTCGACAACGTGCTTGTGGTCAGGCTTCGCTGACGTCGGCGGCGGCGGCCGTCGGGCCCGTCGTCCAGTAGGCATACATGTGCATGCGGCCGGTGCGGACGTCGCACATGGCTCGTTTGGACTGCCCCTGCTCCTCCCATTGCTTGATGTTCACGCGTGCCGGCAGCTGCACGGGCGTCAGGAACTGTGTTTCGAGTCGCGCATCGAGCGACGGCACGTCGACTGGACGTTCAGCGAGGCTGCGGGCAAGGGTCCACATGCCGTGCGAGATCGCGCCGCGTAAACCGAAGAAACGTGCAGCCCGGTCGCTCAGGTGAATCGGATTGTAGTCACCCGCAACGCGCGCGTATTTCCAGACGCGACTCTGGTCCACCGCCAGCTCCGTGAGCACCTGGGCGTCTTTCGGGGCCTTCGGCGGTCGTGGGGGCCGGCTGCCCGTTCGCTGTGCGGATTCTGGCCAACGCGACATGAACACGCAGGTTTCCCGCCACACGGTCTGCCCGGCCCGCAGGATGTCCGTCACCATGTCGCAGGTGAGACCGGCATCGGTCCTGCGATAATTGCGGGCAGCGACCACCAGGTTCAGGGTCATGCCGGCTTCCAGCGCCCGGGGCTGGGCGATCGTGTTGGTGACGTGTATCAGGCCCATGGGACGCAGCGGAAACGACGGGTTCCCCATGATCCGCAGGTGCAGCGGCATGGCGAGCACGTGCGGGAAGGTGATCGGCACGTAACCGTTGCGGACATCCGATGCGTCGAAGGCGCAGACCGAGGCGTATTTTGCCACCGCCTGCGGATCGATCAGCACATTGTCGAGCCGCACCTCGAACTCGGGTGGTTCCTGCAGCGAAAGGATGTCCGGACGGCGTGTCAGCAATACGCGCGGATAACTTCCCAGCACGGAAGGCTGCTTCGACAGCCTGAGTTGAATGGTCCGGCTCGTCACCTCAGGGCTGGACCTGGTTGATGACGACGCCCAGGTTCTCGCTGCCGCCTTTCTTCTGCACCGCGCGGCCGATGAGGTCGCCGCTGGCAATGACTGCCGTGCCGCCGTAGGCGACTCGAGCGACGATCTCGACATCGTTCACCGACGACAGGTCGCGTCCCGCGATCATCGTGTCGGCGTCGCTCAGGACCACTATCGCCGGCAGGTCGTCTGTCGTGATGCGCTTCGCAGCAATCGGCGGCCCCGGAATGCCGGGCTCGCGGGCAGCGACGAACAGCGTGGCGCCCGGCTTGACGCTGCCGGCGAGCGCCGGGTCGACCTTTACACTGATACGTATCGTGCGGCCCGACGCTGCACCGCCACCGCCGCTGCTGCCCATGGGCCCTGCGCCCATGCCACCGCGTGCGGCCGCCATGGTCGGGCCAGCGGCACCCGCACCTGCAGCAACCTCGACGCCGAGTTCCTTGAGCTGGGCCGCGATCACGTCGCGGATTTCGGGAGGCGGGTTGCTCTCGAGCAGTCGCAGCCAGTTGCGCTTCGCGGTTTCGCTGTCGCCCGCACGAATGGCGATGACGCCCTGGTACCAGAGGGCCTTCTGGTTGTCCGCATCTGCCGCGAGCGCATCGTCGATGATCGCCCTCGCACGCGGCTGCACGGCCGGGTCATCCATCAGCACCAGCGCCTCCGCCAGGTCGAGCTGCAGGTCGATGTCCTTTTCCGGCGCGAGCGCGTTGGCCTTCTCGTAGGACTCCGCGGCCTTCGCGGCATTGCCACCCACCAGGTACGTGCGGCCGAGCATGCGCCAGCCTTCGCGATCGTTCGGGTCGCGCGCAAGCCGCGCCTCGAGCGAGGCAGTCACCTCGTTCATCGACCCGGCTGCGCCCATTTCGCCGTGGCCCGCGGGCACTGCCTCGACCGACAACGGGTTGTTCCAGGGAAACGTGTTCAGCTTGGCGTACAGACCCATGCCACCCAGACCGACAGCAACGGCGAGAGCGAACGCGAGCGGCGCGGCCTTGGGCGCTGCAGGCTCGCCCTGGTGGGCTGCAGGCCGCGATCGCAGCAGCGGATAGATCAGGAGCGCAATGGCCACGGCCACCATCAGCGCGCCGACGACGAGGAATGCAGACGACATCACGATTGTCCAGCCTCCGGGCCGTCCGTATCCGCCTGCGCAGCCTGCTTGCGGATGATGCGAATGCCCACGAATGTTCCAAGGAGCAGCAGCAGCACGGGAGCTGCCCAGAGCAGGAAATTGCCCGGTGTCATGCGCGGCTTGTACAGCACGAAGTCGCCATAGCGATCGACCATGAAAGTGCGGATCTCGTCGTCCGTCTTGCCGGCGGCAATCATCTCGCGGACTTCTCGACGCAGGTCCTGGGCCAGCGTGGCATTCGAGTCCGCAATGGTCTGGTTCTGGCACACGAGGCAACGCAACTCGCGGCCGATCGTCTCGTAGCGCGCCTGCAGCGCCGGATCGTCAAAAGCACGCTCGGTGTCGATGGCGAGCGCCGGGACCGCGCCGGCGACCAGCAGCGCCATCAGCACGGTGCGGGCGAAACGTGAAAAATGCAGCGACGTCATTGCAGTCATCCCCCGGCCGGCGCGATGCCGGCGTTGGCCGCCTGGATGCGCGGCAGGAATTCACTGGTCCAGACTTCCATGGTCATGGGCGCAATGTGCTTGAACAGCACCTTGCCGTCCGGCCCGATCAGGAAGGTCTCCGGGGCGCCGTAGACGCCCCAGTCGATCGCGACACGGCCCTCGGGATCGGAGGCGACGACTGCGTATGGATTGCCCAGCGCGCTCAGCCACTGCTGCGCGGCGACCCCGTCGTCCTTCCAGTTCAGCCCGACCAGCGGTACCGCGCCGGTCCGCGCGATCGCCATCAGTGTCTCGTGCTCCTGGCGACAACCGCCGCACCACGTGCCCCACACGTTCAGCACCCAGGTCTTGCCGGCCAGTTCCTTCGAAGCGACCGGATAGCTGGGGTCCTGCAGGCTTGGCAGCGTGAACTCCGGTGCCGGCTTGCCGATCAGCGGCGAAGGCACGTAGGACGGGTCGCGCTGCAGGCCAACGAACAGGAACACACCGAGCAGCAGGGCCAGTGCGAGTGGTACGCCGAACTTGAGCATGTCGAATGTCCCGGAAAATCAGGTGGCCTGCGCCGTTTTGCCCAGGCCGAGTTTCGCGTCGGCCTCGGACTTGCGCGTGCGATAGCGGCGATCGGTGATTGCAATGAATCCGCCGATGGCCATCACCAGCGCCCCGAACCAGATGAAGCGGACCATCGGCTTGTACTGCACCCGCACGCTCCAGGCGTTGGCGCCCAGGTCGTCGCCCATGGCGATGAACAGGTCGCGGTTCCAGTTCACCGCGATGCCGGCTTCAGTCATCGGCATGGTACGCACGCGGTAGACACGCTTCTGCGGATTGAGCTTGGCGATAAGCTTGTCGCCTTCGGTGATCGTGAAGTGTGCCTGCGTCGCGTCGTAATTAGGCCCGGCCACCTGCTCGAGGCCGTCGAAGCTGAACTTGTAGCCCTGCAGCTCGACGGATTCGCCCGGCCTGAGCGCGATGTCCTTCTCGATGCGATAGGTCTGCACCACGGTGACGCCGATGCAGAACATCGCGACGCCGATGTGGGCGACGGTCATGCCCAGCACGCCGCGCGACAGCGACTGCTTTTTGCGCAGGCGCTGGAATGGCTCGTACAGCGACGACAGGATCACCCAGAACGCCGCCGTGAGGCCGACCGACGCCATGAAGTTGAAGCCACCATAGGCCAGGACAGGAATGGCCACGCCCGCGACGGTCGCGATGGCGAGCATGGTGATCAGCGCCTTTTTCTTTTCTTCGAGCCTGGCGTGCTTCCAGGCCGCGTGCATGCCGACCGCGAGCAACGCCATCAACGGCAGCGTCGGGATCAGGAACACGACGTTGAAGTACGGCGGTCCGACCGAGATCTTGCCCATGTTGAGCGCGTCGAGAAACAGCGGGTACAGCGTGCCGATCAGGATCAACGCCGTGGTCACGAGCAGCAGCATGTTGTTGAACAGCAGGAAGGACTCGCGCGAGACGACGTCGAAGCCGCCTTTGGCCCGCAGCGCGGGACCGCGCCAGGCGTAGAGCGCAAGTGACCCGCCGACGCAGAGACCGAGGAAAGCAAGGATGAAGATGCCACGGCTCGGGTCGCTGGCGAATGCGTGCACCGAGACCAGCACGCCCGAACGCACCAGGAACGTGCCGAGCAGGCTGAGCGAGAACGCGATGATGGCCAGCAGCAACGTCCAGCTCTTGAAGAGCCCACGCTTTTCGGTGACGGCCAGCGAATGGATCAGCGCCGTGCCGACCAGCCAGGGCATGAACGATGCATTTTCGACCGGGTCCCAGAACCACCAGCCGCCCCAGCCCAGTTCGTAGTACGCCCACCAGCTGCCGAGCGCAATGCCGCACGTGAGCATCATCCACGCGACAGTCGTCCACGGCCGCGTCCAGCGTGCCCATTTCTCGTCGAGCTTGCCCTCGAGCAGCGCGGCGACCGCGAAGGCGAACGCCACGGAGAAGCCGACGTAGCCGAGGTAGAGCATCGGTGGATGCACTGCGAGCGCAAAATCCTGCAGCAACGGGTTCAGGTCATGCCCGTCCTGTGCGGCTGGCACCAGCCGCTCGAACGGGTTCGAGGTGAACAGGATGAAACCCTGGAACCCGATGCTGATGAAGCCGAGCACGCCGAGCACGCGCGCGGCGAACGTTTCCGGCAGGTTCCTGCTGAATACTGCGACGGCGATCGACCACGCCGAAAGCGAAAGCGCCCACAACAGCAGCGAGCCCTCGTGCGCGCCCCACACCGCGGAGAAGCGGTAGAACGTCGGCAGCGCCGAGTTGGAATTGTTCGCGACGTACAGCACCGAGAAGTCGTTCTTGTAGAACGCCCAGGCCAGCACTGCGAACGACAGCGCCACGAACACGAACTGCCCGGCGACGGCGGGCCGTGCCGCCGCCATCCAGCGACGGTTCCCGATCGCGGGTCCGGCGAGGCCGAAGAAGGCCTGCGCGCAGGACAGCAGCAGCGCGAGGATCAGCGCAAACAAACCGAGTTCGACGACCATGCGGTGGGTGCTCCGATGCGAGGCTAGTGTCGGTCGCTGGCGATCAGGTGCTGCCGGGCGCCGGCGCCGGTGCAGGTGCAGGTGCGCCGGACGCTGAATTTGCTGCGTCCAGATGTGGCTTCAGGCTGTCCGCCACTTCGGGCGGCATGTAGTTCTCGTCGTGCTTGGCCAGGACTTCTTCGGCGACGAAGCGGTTGCCGTCCATCCGACCGCGCGCGATAACGCCCTGCCCCTCGCGGAACAGGTCGGGCAGGACCCCGGTGTAGCTCACCGGAACCTTCTGCGCGTAGTCGGTCAGGATGAAAGTGACTTCCATGCTGCCCGGCTTGCGCGCCAGGCTGCCATTTTCCACCAGGCCGCCGACTCGAATGGACCGGGACGCTGGCGCTTCGCCGGCGTGCACCTGCGTCGGGCTATAGTAATAGAGCAGGTTCTGGTTGAAGGCCTTCAGGGCAAAGGCGGTGGCGATGCCGACACCTGCCACGATGGCAACGACGGTGACCATGCGCTTCTGTCGCGGTGTCATGACGATCTCTCCAGGGCAAGTTCATTGCGCCGCTTGGCGGCGGTCTGGGCGTCGGCTTCCGAGCGGCGAGCGGCCCACCAGTTCCAGAGCAGGATCACCGCCGTCAGGCCGTACGAGGTCCACACGTAACCCGCGTAACCTCCCATCTCAAAAAACTTCTGTAAGTCCATGATTATGCAGCTTCTTTAAGCCAGCTTGAGTTGCGTTCCCGACGCAGGATCTCGCCCCGCAAGCGGCGCGATACGGCCCAGCCGAAGTACAGCTGGAAGCCGGCAATCATGAGGAACAACGGGATCAGCATCGCCAGGTCGATCGAGGGCTTGTCGAACTTGGTCACGCTCGCCGGCTGGTGCAGCGTCGACCACCAGTTGACCGAGTAGTGGATGATCGGCACGTTGATCACGCCGACCAGTGCCAGCACGGCGCTTGCCCGGTCGGCCCGCTGGGGATCGTCGAACGAGGCCCGCAGCGCCATGTAGCCGAGGTACAGGAACAGCAGCAGCAGTTCCGAGGTGAGCCGGGCATCCCAGACCCACCAGGTCCCCCACATCGGCTTGCCCCAGATCGAGCCGGTCGCCAGTGCCAGGAACGTGAACGAGGCGCCAATGGGCGCACAGGCCGCCGCAGCCGCGTGCGCCAGCTTGATGCGCCAGATCAGGCCGACGCCAGCCGCCACCGCCATCACGACATACGTGAACATCGACATCCAGGCGCTCGGCGCATGAACGTAGAGGATGCGGAAGCCGTCGCCCTGCTGGTAATCGGCGGGCGCCTTGACCAGGCCCCACCAGGTGGCCAGCAGTATCAGGACCAGCGACGCCCAACCGAACCAGGGAGCCAGGCTGCCCAGAATGCGATAGGCGTGCGGCGGCGAAGCGAGCTTATGGAACCAGGT
>Ga0073899_10000288_pt1 | contig 46474 bp, 38 predicted proteins | sample KloWWTmetaKNB5Ph_FD_88975 | JGI IMG/M metagenome (GOLD analysis project Ga0073899, IMG submission 88975) | Active sludge microbial communities from Klosterneuburg, Austria, studying microevolution and ecology of nitrifiers - Klosterneuburg... | ecosystem: Engineered > WWTP > Aerobic digester >... | reverse complement strand
GAATCAGGTTCATGCTCATCGTGGCGCTCCTCGGGTTCGGAGCGTCAGAATCCACCCCCAACGTCTCAGATCACGCGATTCGGAACTGAGATTCGGCGCTAATCAGGTGGTTGTAAAGGTGCAGCCATTTCTCATCAATTTCCGGTGCACTAAAAATAAAAGCTGTACTGACTGTCGCATCGCTATGGCTGGGCGTGGCCACTCCGTGCCGGCGCCGGAACCCTCTGATCATTGGACCTCTACAGCGTGATCAACGCTACCGACGAACTGATCGCGCAGAGCGGCCATTACGCGCACTTGTTCACCCTGCAGGCGCAGGGCTACCGTTGATTGACTTCACCGACAGAGCGCCAAGTTTGCTAGCAGCTGGATCGTAAATAGACTCATTCTGCGGTGATTGGCGACCGTTCAATCCTCCTCATCGAAGAGATGAAGGCTTTCGCATACGCGCTGCATTCTCGCCATGCCTGCGCATGATAGAGAGCGTGGATCTAACCCTGATGGCGCAGCGCCTCGATGGGGTCTAGTTGTGCCGCCTTACGTGCCGGGTAGAAGCCGAAAAACAGGCCGGTGGCGACCGAGAACCCGGTGGCCATCATGATGACGCGCATGTCCAGCTGCACGGGCAGCGCGCCGAATTTGCTAGTGAGAAGCGCACCACCGATGCCGAAGGCGATGCCGATGAAGCCGCCGCCCAGCGATATCAGCATGGCCTCGGCGAGAAATTGCGATTGAATCGCACGTGGGCCAGCGCCCACTGCCATTCGCAGGCCGATTTCACGAATTCGTTCAGTCACTGACACCAGCATGATGTTCATGATGCCGATGCCGCCGACGATCAGCGAAATGCTGGCCACCGCACCTAGCAGTAGCGACATCAAACGTGTGGTCTGGGTTCGCGTGCTGACAATCTCCGCGATATTGCGCACCGAGAAATCGTCATCCGCGCCGGGCGCGATGCGATGGCGCTGCCGCAGCAGAGCGTTGATTTCTTCTTCGACGAAGGCCAAGTCCTCGGCGCGACCGACCGATACGGAAATCTGCTGCACAGTGCTGGCCTGACGCGGCGCAGACAGGGTGGTGCTGGCGCTTGTGGCTGCAGTGGCGGCGACATTGCCGGCCGAAGCAGCGGTGGCGAGTCGCCGCCTGCCCGTTTCCAGCGGAACCAAAATCAGGTCATCGGCATCGTTGCCCCAACTGCCTTGGCCTTTGGACTTCAGCACGCCGACCACGCGCAGCGGAACCCTGCCGAGACGAATGCTGGCCCCGATTGGGTCGTTGTCACCGAACAACTCGCGGCGCACAGTTTCGCCAAGTACGACCACTTTGCTGGCCGAGCTATAGTCACGCGCGCTGAAAGGCTCGCCCAGCGCCATCTGCCAATCGTTTACCGGGAAGTAGTCGGCGTTGACGCCCTGCCAACTGGTGGACCAGTTGTTTTCGGCGAATACCACCTGGCCGCCGCCGCGGTTGGAGGTGGCGACGTATTGCACTTCGGGAATCTCGGTGCGAATGGCCTCGGCGTCGTCATCGGTCAGGCTGGCAGCGCTGCCGGCACCACCCCGCACGGGGCCCTGCGACGACGATGAAAACACCTCTAGTCGATTCGATCCGAGCTTGGAGATCATGTTGTCCAGCTCGGTCTGCGTGCCTTGGCCCACAGACACCATCACGATCACCGCCGCGATCCCAATGATGACGCCCAGTGCCGTAAGAATGCTGCGCAGGAAGTTGCCCCGCAGCGAGAACACAGCCGATCGCAAGACGTCGGCGGCCTTCACGCTACCTGCTCCGAAGGCTGCCAGCCGTCTGGATGTAGATCACCGTCGTGCATGATCACCACGCGGTCGGCGTGGTCGGCGACCGGGCGTTCATGGGTGATGATTACTACGGTGCGGCCACTGGCTTGGAGGCGTTCGAACAGCGCCATGATTTCTTCACTGGTGCGCGAATCCAGCGCGCCAGTGGGCTCATCCGCAAGCAGTAGCGGCGGTTGGTTGATCAGCGCACGCGCGATAGCTACGCGCTGCTGTTGCCCACCCGACAGTTCGCTAGGGCGGTGCCCGGCGCGATCAGCGAGCCCCACTTCAGCCAGCGCGGCGCGGCCGCGCGGCTCGCGATCTGCGGCCGTGATGCCCGAATAGACCAGCGGCATCATTACGTTTTCTAACGCGGTCTGGCGCGAAAGCAGGTTGAAGCCCTGGAAGACGAATCCGATCTTCTCTAACCGCAGCCTAGCGCGGCCTTCGGCATCAAGCGTCGCCACGTCCACGCCGTCGCAGTGATAGCTACCCGACGTCGGTTGGTCTAGGCAGCCAATCATATTCATAAGCGTGGATTTGCCCGAGCCGGAAGCACCCATGATGGCCAAAAACTCGCCGCGCTCCACTGTCAGATTGGCACTGCGAAGGGCGACCACTTCGGCGGGCGTGCCGGCGTTGTAAATTTTGCTTAGGCCGACGATGTCGATGACCGGGCTGCTCATGCCGCCGGGCGCTCCTGGCCGATAATCACGGCATCACCCTCGGCTATGTCGCCATTGACTTCGGTGACGGTGCCATCCGACGCACCCAGGCGAACAGCGACCGACTGCGGTTGGCCGTCCACCAGTTTCCACAGAGTGCCGCGACGCGCGGTGGAAATCGCGCGCAGTTCGGCGTCCCAAGTGGTCTGCTGCTCGTCCGATAGGCTGGCGCGGAACTCCACAAAATTCCGCTCCATCGCCTCGGCCATGCGCTGGCGCATCGCCTCAGGCGACGGCCCGCCGCTTGCTGCAGCGGCTTGTCCGCTCGGTCCGCGCCCGCCGCCGCCCATGCCGCCTGGGGGCGCAGCTGGCGCACGGCCAGCGGTGCGTGCGGCCGCTCGCTCGAGCACACCTTCCATCGCCATGTCGAACGCGGCTCGCTGCGTGGCGTCGAGCTTCAGCGCGTCGGCCACGCGTGGCAGGTCCTGCATTAGGCCGCCACGGCCACCGCTAGCGCCGGTGGCGCTGACAGCTGCATCTTGGCCAGGCGGAGTGAAGCGCAGCGCCGCATTGGGCACGCGCAGTACGCCATCGCGCCGACTCACAACGATTTCGGCGCTGGCGGTCATACCCGGCAGCAGGCTCTGGTCGGCATTGTCGACCTGCACGACCACCGGGTAACTGACGACATTGGAGTTGGAGGTGGCCGACAAACGCACCTGTTTCACTTCGCCGGCGAACTGGCGGTCGGGAAACGCATCAACTGTGAACGAGACGGGCAGGCCTTCCTTAATCTGGCCGACGTCAGCTTCATCAATGCTCAGATCGATCTGCATCTGTGCCAAGTCTTCGGCAATCTGGAACAGCACTGGCGTCTGGAAGCTGGCCGCCACGGTTTGGCCGGGCTCGACCGCACGCAGCAGGATCACACCGTCCACAGGCGAACGGATGACCGTGTAGGCCACATCCAGTTCGGCATTGTCGACGCCTGCTTGGCGCTGTTGCACGGCGGCCTGCGCCGAGGCTACTCGAGCACTCGCCTGCTCGCGCGCTGCCATCGCCAAGTCTGCATCGCTGCGGGCGATCAGCTGGCGCGCCAGAAGGTCGCTCTTGCGGGCGTAGTCGGCCTCAGCATTGCGCTGGGTGGCCTTGGCTTCGTTGACCGACGCGCGGGCGCTGGCAAGGTCCGCCTGCGCCTGCTTAAGGCGGGTTTGGAATGGCGCCGAGTCCAACATGGCGATTGGGTGGTCTTTGCTGACTTGGTCGTTGAAGTCCACTGCGACTGACTTCACTTGACCCGATACCTGCGAGCCCACCGCCACGGTGGTGGTGGCGCGCAACGTACCGGTGGCTGAGATCACCACGCGCACGTCTCCGCGCTCAACGTTGCCGGTGCGGAAGCCGCTCGCAGGGCTCTGTGTGCGCCCCGACCACAGCCACCAACTGGCGGCGAGCACAATTACTAGGGCCGACAGCGCTAGCAAGCGGTGCAAAGTACGTGAAGCAGAAGCAGGACGCGCCATCAGGTCTCCAGAGGGTCGAAAGTGAGGCAATGAAATAGCTTAACGTCCTGCGGGAACATACGTTGACATAGCGATAGGTGCCCTGCTATCGCTTTCGTTCGAACTTATCGCAGCAATGGCCATCGCGTATGCGTCACCAGAACCAGCAACGGCTGACGGCATCAACAGAGCGTCGATCGGGTAGTGCTTCTTTAACGGCGACTTCGAGAAAAGCCTCGGAAAATGTGCCTGAAGCCAGACTTTTGGCGCCTGCTCCAAGATTGCGTCGCTGAGTAGCGGTCTATTTCCGGAGTCCGAAATGCGAAGCCCAACCGCCCTCGCGCGACTAGCGAGTTCGGCGTGCAAAGCCCTCGCCGATAACGGCGCATTTCTATGGAGGTACGAGCAAGAAATCGAGACAAATCTGGTGACGAACGAATCGGACCCGTTTTGCTCTGCGACATCCACCTGAATCGGCTGGAACTCGCCCCGGGCCTCGCGAATTTCTGGTGGCTCAGAATATGCGTCAACACCGTCGAAGACGCAGAGGCCGCAGCCGTGGACTACGCACAAATCTACGCCGATTAGCTGATGCTCCCGTTGATACCAACTGAATCCTTGCTCGACGAGGTTCTGCGCGGTGCAGCGACGACAGACACGACTTCCTGGTCTCGGCGCCAGCATGCCCAGTCGACGGGAAAACGATGCACCCTCCTGAGAACCGTGCATTGCTGGTGCTTCATCGCGAGACGCCACACGAAGTGCGGGCATCATGCTGTGGTCGATTGCGTAAGTCGTCGAGTCCATCCCGGAGAACGCTGCCAGCAAATGCAGAACCGGAGATGATGGTTCGTTGCTCTGCGCTCGCAAGCGCTCGATAAGCCGATCTCGCGACGAGATCCCATTGACGATGCGAATTCTCGACAAGTGGCCTTCGGCGATTTCGCCTGGCATTGGACTGACGCGAATCATGTGTCCGCCAGCCGGAGTCGGAGCAACCGTTCCCTACGGTGACCCACTTCGCCCGACCGATACACGTAAGCGACCATGGGAGAGGAGATCAGCCGGGGCGACGAGGCAGCCATTACAACTTATATTAAATTTTTACAGGTCTTATTTTTAGGATCAACGTCAGCATCAGGTGATTCGCCTATTCAACGGTGACCGATTTTGCCAAATTGCGCGGCTGATCAACGTCGGTGCCTTTGAGCACGGCGACGTGGTAACTGAGCAATTGCAGCGGCACGGTGAAGACGATCGGGGCGATCAGGTCGCCGCAGGGTTCGAGTTCGAGCAAGATTTCCTGGGCGTGGGTGATGCCGCGCGACACACTGCTATCAGCAAATACGATCAAGCGGCCACCACGGGCGCGCACCTCTTCGATATTCGACTTCAGCTTTTCGAGCAGATGATCGTTCGGTGCCACCGCGATCACCGGCATCTCGTCATCGACCAATGCCAGCGGGCCGTGCTTCAACTCACCCGCCGGATAAGCCTCAGCGTGGATGTAGGAAATTTCCTTGAGCTTGAGCGCGCCTTCCATCGCGATCGGGAATTGAGTGCCGCGACCGAGAAACAGTGCATGCTGCTTGTCGCCGAAGAACTCGGCGAGGGCGCGAATCTGCGGATCCAACGCCAGCGCCGAAGCGATCGCACTCGGCAGACGTTCGAGTTGGGCCACGCCGTCGGCATAACGCTGCGCCGACAGGTTGTGATGGCAACCAAGTTCGAGTGCGAGCAGCAACAGCGCCGTCAATTGAGTGACGAACGCCTTGGTCGATGCGACGCCGATTTCGGGACCAGCGCGCGTCATCAGCGACAATTCCGATTCGCGCACCAACGATGACTCTGGCACGTTGCATATTGCCAGTGTGCCGAGATAGCCCATGCCTTTCGCGAGCTTCAGCGCAGCCAGCGTATCGGCGGTTTCGCCGGACTGCGACACGGTGACCAGCAAGGTGTCCGGCATCACCACGAAATCGCGATAGCGGTATTCGCTGGCAATCTCGACCTGACACGGGACGCGCGCCAACGATTCGATCCAGTACTTCGCGACCAGCGCGGCGTGATAGCTGGAACCACAGGCGACGATCTGCACCGCCTGCGTGCGCGTCAGCAGGTCGACGGCGCGCGGCCCAAAAATTTGCGTCAGCACATGGCCGCCGCTCAGGCGACCTTCGAGCGTGTCGGCAATCGCGGTCGGCTGCTCGTGAATCTCCTTGAGCATGTAGTGGCGGTATTCACCACGCTGCACGGCGTCGGCACTGAAATGCGCCTCTTTGATCGGGCGCACGAGCTCGCGGCCTTCTTCGTCGAATACGCGCGTCGAATCAGCACGAATCTCGGCGACATCCCCTTCCGCGAGATAAACGAAGCGGCGCGTAACCGGCAACAATGCGTGGATGTCGGAGGCGAGATACTGCTCGCCGTCGCCAAGGCCCATGACCATCGGCGAACCTTTGCGTGCACCGACGACAACGCCGGGTTCCTGCGTCGACACGACCGCGATCGCATAGGCACCACGCAACTGCGGCAACACCTGGCGGACCGCATCGAGCAGGCTTACGCCGTTGCGGTGGGTGGCATGGATCAGATGCGCCATCACCTCGGTGTCGGTGTCACTGGTGAAGGCATAGCCTTGCGCACGTAATTCCTCGCGCAACTCGGCATGATTTTCGATGATGCCGTTGTGGACCACGGCAACGCTGTCCGTCGACACCATCGGATGTGCATTGCGCTCGGCCGGCACGCCATGCGTCGCCCAGCGCGTATGGGCGATGCCGGTGCATCCAGCGACCGGCGTGGCCGCCTGCAGCGCTTCAAGCTCGCTGACCTTGCCTTTGGCACGCAGGCGCTGCATGCCGGTATCGGTCAGTAGCGCAATACCGGCGGAGTCATAGCCGCGGTATTCCAGTGCCTTCAAGCCGTGGATCAGGGTCGGGACCACATCCCGCCGCGCCGCGACGCCGACAATTCCGCACATGCTGATGCACTCTCCGAATTCGAAGCGGCATTCTAGCGAATGTCCACATCGCCCACGGACGCTGCGATGATTCGCGGCACTTCGCCAGCAAAAGCGCCGCCAGCGCCGCCTGCCACACCCTCGGCCGCAGTCGTTATGCTTCGCGATCTCGTCGGCTAGGTTTCTGCATGTCTTCCAGCACGCCGGTTCAACCGTCATTGACCACAATCGACGCCCGCGAATGGTTGCTAGTGCTGGCTGCCGCGATTGTGTTGAAATTGCTGTGCTGGCAAATCGACCCGACGATGCGCACCTTTGTCGGCGACTCGGCCACTTATCTTTGGGCAGCACTCAGCAATCAACCGCCGCCGGACCGATCATTCACCTATCCGCTGATCATCCGCGCCACGGCGCTAGCGCAAGGCAATCTGGCGTTGCTCGGTTGCTTGCAGTCGGCCATCGGTGCCTTGCTCTGCACCTTGGTGTATCGCTGTCTGCGCCGGGATATTTCAGCCAGCCGCAGCGTCGCTACGGTGTTGGCGCTGCTATTAGCGATCGAGCCCGGACAGTTGTTCTACGAACGCATGGTGATGACCGAAACCTTCGGTACGTTCTGCTTCGCGGTGATGGTGTTGTCGGGGCTGCGCTACCTGCGCAGTGATCAGACGCGCTGGCTGGTGCTGATGGCCGTTTCTGGAACGCTGGTGGCGTCGATGCGACTGAGCCTGCTGCCGGTGGTGCTGGGCTTCGCACCGCTACCAGTGTTGGCGCGGCTATTTGGTGATCGGCCGGGATGGCTGCGCTGGGTCGCGCATCTGATTCTTGCGGTCGCCGCCACACTGATGCTGCACTCGCTCTACAAACACTGGTACGACCGCAAGTCCGATGCCTTGCAACGCAGCGACTACACCCATTCCAGCGGTCGCATGCGCCTCGGATTGCTTGCCCCGCTGGTCAAACCCGAGCATCTGCAACGTGCCGGGTTGCCGGGTGATCTGGTTGCGCAAACGCGGCCATCGTCATCCGATCCACAGGCGCGCGAACCCCAGATCTGGTCCGAAACCGGACTGTATTCGTTGATTGCGCAACACAGCGCACACCCGGACGACAGCGCGCGCAAAGTGGCGATGTATGCCTTTCGCGACGACCCGTTCGGTCTGGTGCGATTGGGTGTCGGCAATCTGTTCGACTACTTCAATGCCGGCATCACTCGAGCGCGAATGGACGACGATCTCGGCCAACGCCCGCCGGACGCGGGCATGTTGCGGATCATCGCCGAACGCTATGGCTACGATGCCCGCGGTGTCGCGACGCGCACAAGCCCGGTCTATCGGTATTACGCCGCCAGTCGTATCTGGTGGATCATTTTGCTATTCGCGTTACCGCTACTGGCGATCGTCGTGCTTGTCCGAGGACGCCGCCGCGACCCCGCTGCAGCCACCTTGCTGAGCCTGCTGGCGCTGGGCATGTTCGTCTCTCAGGTGCTGTTTTCGCACATCGTTTCGTTCCGCTATTTGCACCCGTTCGCGGTCGTCGCGGCGGTGCTGGTCGCTCACCTGCTGTCGTTGCCTACGGGTAGCGCCAGGCGCTGATCGCGCTGCGCCAGATAAGCGAGCATCTTCATCTCGCGCCGGCCGCGGGTAACGGTGTCGAGAATCAAGCCGGACGCCACTGAAAGCATCGCGACGATCATCATCGCCGAACTCAGGATCGCGGTCGGGAAGCGCGGCACCAATCCGGTATCGAGCCAGGTCAGAACGACCGGCGCCGCCAGACCAACGGCGATCAACGCCGTTGCCAGACCGAGCGAACCAAAAAATGCCAGGGGGCGCTCAGCGGCGAACAGTCGCAGCATCGTCCGCAGGATGCGCAGGCCATCACGGTAGGTGGACAGCTTGCTGTTCGAACCTTCGGGCCGATCAAAATAGCGCGTTGTCACTTCAGCAATCGGCGCCTTGAGTTCGAGCGCATGCACGGTCAACTCGGTTTCGATCTCGAAGCCCGCCGACAGAATCGGGAACGACTTCACGAAGCGGCGCGAATAGCCGCGATAACCCGACAAGATGTCGTTGCAGGCGCGCCCGAACAGCCACGACAAGAAGCCAGTGAGCATGCGGTTGCCCAACACATGGCCAGGCCGATACGCCTTGGTGTTTTCAGCGACGCGCAGTCCGACGACCATATCGGCGCCATCACGCACCGCTTGCACAAGGCGCGGCGCGGCTTCGGCTTCGTAGGTCGCGTCGCCATCGACCATCAGGTAAATCTCGGCTTCGATGTCGGCGAACTGACGCCGCACGACATGCCCCTTGCCTTGCAGGGCGACGTGCCGAACGCTGGCACCGGCGGCCTTGGCAATCGCTGCCGTGGCGTCCTTCGAGTTGTTGTCGAACACGAAGATTGAACATCCCGGCAACGCTTTCGCGAAATCGGCGACGACCTTGGCAATGGTGATGGCCTCGTTGTAACAGGGCACGAGCACCGCGACATGGCGGTAATCGGGAGCGATCGAAGTTTGGATGGTCGACATGTGGCGGTCCGGGCGGTGTGACGAATCAGGAAAATCAGGCGCGATCGGTGGTCACCAACACCAACCCGGCGAGCACCATCAACGTGCCCGCACCAGCACGCCAACCGACGCGCTCACCGAATACGAGAACGGCGCCGACAACGACCAATACGAAGGTCAATGCGGTGTAAGGATAAACCACCCGCAACGGCAGCTTGGACAGGCAATACAACCAGAGCAATGTGCTGAATGCGTAGCCACCTAGGCCGAAGAAAACCGACCAGTTGACGAACTCCAGCCAGTGCGTCCGCCCCTGCGCGCCGGCTTTCAGCAACAGTTGCCCGCCGGCGGCGAATAGGCATGCGAGCACCAGCAACACGTGGGTCAGTTTCATCCATCGCTCCGGCACGACGCTCGAAAAGGCCGCGCATGATAGCGAATGTGCCATCCGACGATGCGCATTGATCAGCCCTTGCGCGGGCGCTTCCAGCCGGTGACCGTGCGTGCCTTCGTGCGCGCCACGGTGAGTTCGCCGGCTGGTGCATCGCGGGTGATCACACTGCCGGCGGCGATGGTGGCGTCGGCACCGATCGTAAGCGGCGCCACCAACGATGAGTTCGAACCGATGAAGGCGCCATCGTCGATGCGCGTCACATGCTTGTGCGCGCCGTCATAGTTGCAGGTGATGGTGCCGGCACCGACATTGACGCCGGCACCGATTACCGCATCGCCGAGGTAGCTCAGGTGGTTCGCTTTCGAACCTGCGCCAAGCGAGGTCTGCTTGGTCTCGACAAAATTTCCAATATGCACGCCAGCGGCCAGATCAGTGCCGGGGCGCAGGCGTGCGAATGGGCCGATCGTGCAGGCGCCGTGCGTGATTACCCCATCGAGATCGCAGTGCGCCTGCACCACGGTGCCGGCAGCGAGCTGGCAATTGCGCAGCCGCACAAACGGGCCGACGCGCACCTCGTCGCCGAGCACGACGAAACCTTCCAACACTAGATTCAGATCGAATTCGATATCGCGACCATGTTCGACCTCGGCGCGCACCTGCACCGAGGCCGGATCGGCCATCCGCACGCCGCCGAGTAGCAATGCGTGGACGCGGCGCGCATTCAAGCGATGCGACAGATCAGCAAGCTGTACCGCATCATTCGCGCCCATCGCCTCGGCTTCATCTGCGCACATTGCGACGCTCGCGGCTTGGCCATCGGCAGCGGCCTTGGCGAAGACATCGGTGAGGTAATACTCGCCCTGGGCGTTGGCGGTGCCGAGCGTCGCCAACCAACGCCGCAAGCAAGCCGCATCCGCTGCGATCATGCCGGTATTGATCTCGCGGATCAGCCGCTGTGCAGCGCTCGCATCCTTCTCTTCGACGATTGCCGCGACCTTGCCGCGGGCATCGCGAACGATGCGGCCATAGCCTTTCGGATCAGCGAATTCGGCGGCGAGCACCGCGAGCGCACCTTGCACGTGAATCAGCGTGTGCAAACTGGAAGCGCGCGTCAGCGGCACGTCGCCGTACAACACCAGCACGCGGGCATCGTCGGGAATTCCCGGCATCGCCTGCATCACCGCGTGCCCAGTACCGAGCTGTTGCGCCTGCTCGGCCCAGCGCAGCGAGGTATCCGCCGCGAAAGCAGCACGCACTTGCTCGCCGCCGTAGCCGTGAACGACATGGATCGCTGCCGGATCCAGTTCACGCGCCGTCGCGATCACGCGCGCCAACATCGACACGCCGCACACCGGCTGCAGCACTTTGGGCCGCACCGACTGCATGCGCTTGCCTTCACCAGCAGCAAGAATGACGACGTGCAGGGGCGATGAGGACATGCGCGACTCCGAATTGCGACGCGCCATTCTAGGGGCGCAGCCGGCTTGCCGCGCAGCTGATGACAAGTGACAGCAGCGAATTGCGTATCCCCGATCATTCCACCGACGAGAACCTGACCATGCGCCGCCTGCCTGCACTCCTTCTGCTGCTGATCGCGACCCTGCCGGCACTGGCCCAGGTGCAATGGCGTTCTGGCGCGCTGCTGTACACGCCAGCCTACGATTTCACACTCGGCTACACGCCGAACGGAACCGGCTACTTCGTCTCTCAGGCCTATATCCCAAGCCCGCCGCAGCCGACCGTGAATCAGCCGTTCTACGTCAGCCTGCGCATGGAGGGAATCGCGTCACCCGCGGTCGGGCGGCTGATGGTGACGGGCTTCATCCCGCCCGCTGGGGTCTCGGTCGTCGTTGATGCAAGCACGCCGGTGCGCTGTTTCTATCGCGCGATGAGCGGCATCGGCAGCTGGACTGAGTTCACCAACACGGTGCTCACCGATGTGTCGTTTGGCGCAAATTTGCGGATCACCGGCTGTCCTCAGCCCGCCACAGCTGCAAATCCATACTCGGTCATCAGCATTCCTGGAGGCAGCGCCTATCATCTGGATCGTCGCGACACCGGCAATCCGGGCGCAACGTCGTGGCCACTGGGCAGTCAGGCCGGCTACGAATTCCTGATTCCGCTGGTGTCCGATCGCACGATCAGCGGCAATAGCGGCATCGAGAGCGAGCGCTTCTACGGCACGATCCAATCCATTCAAGGCGACGGGCTCGATCCGTGGGTCTATCCCAATCTTGGCCTGCTGGTTTCCGCTAGCAGCCCGACACCGACTACCGATCTGCAGGTGTCGCAACAACTGCCGCCGCCGCCACCGCCGGCGGGCAAAGTGGGGTACTCGATCCGCTGCACGAACAACGGCCCGAATGCGGCGAGCAATGTCAGTTGCGGATTCGTCGACGTACCCACCGGATTGAACGCGAGCGTCATCTGCAGTCCGACCAGTCCGCAGGCCAGTCTGGCAGCCGGGTCCGCGATCGTTTGCTCGGTGATCCTCGACAAGTACCTCGGCATCCGGACGATGAGTGGCGTGGTGTCGTCTGGCGTGACGCCTGATTCCAACCTGGCCAACAACACCTTTCCGTTTTCGCTGTATGGCGGTATTGCCGAGGTGATTCTGCAGAGCGGCTTCGAGACCTTGGGCCCCTGAACCACCGCTCGTCGGCCGCTTGTGGCCGTCGCGACAATTGCCGCCCGCCACACGGAATCATGGTGTGCGGCTGCCTATACTCGGCGCCATCGAAACGGCCCGCAATGGGCTGCGTGGAGAGAAGCGATGAAACTGCGCCGTCTACTGCCCCTCTTGCTGCTGGCCTCATCTGCCGTTGAAGCCGCCCAGATTTCCAGATCCGATATCGATGCAATGCTCAAAGTGCCTGTCGGCGGCACCGTCGAAATATCGGGATTCCCCGTTGACTTGCTGGCGACGGCCACAATTCGGCTCAAGCGTATTGATGTCTTCGCAACAGATGCGCGCATTCGACATGTGAACAACGGCATCGAGCGCGAGGTTCCGCGCAGCACGATGTTGTCCTTCATTGCCGACAAGAGCGAGGGCACGGCCCCCTACCTTGGTCTGGTCATCGCGGCCGACGGCAGCCGCATCGAAGGCGGCAGCATTGCCAGCAACGGCCGCTTGATCGCCATCAATGGCGATCTCCACAACGGCATCATGCAGATCAATGCCGCCGACGCATCGGAACCAGAGGCGGATGGGCAGAAGTTTGCGGGGTCTTGCTTCAATGATTTGTCTGGCACCCGAATGCAGATGCCCTCACAAGCCGAAGTCGATGCAGTGTTTGCAGCGGCCGATCCAGCCGACAAGGCCCTGCTTGCCGCATCGCGTTCAGCCCGGGTCGCGATCGACTCCGACGTTGAATTCATGAGTGAACGGTTCGCAGACAACACCACTACTGCGGGAAACTGGCTGACGTCGTTGTTCACACAGCTCAACGCAATCTACGAACGCGATCTCGATGTGACTTTGCTGGTCGGCGACGTGTTTTGGCGCACCGGAAGCGACCCATTCAACGAGTCGGGCGCCGATATCTTTGACCAACTGGATGAATTTGGGGAAGTCTGGGCGGCCAACAACGCCGGGCTCAATCGCGCATTCGCCGCGCAGATGTCTGGAAAACTCGCTTGCACGGGTTGTTTTTCCGGCATTGCCTGGGTCCTCGACAATCAGAACTATTGCAGCGCAAAAGGACAGACATTCAGCGGTTGCACGGATGGAACGTGCACCTACGGCCATTACAGCGTCAGCCAGACGCAGACCAACACCACCAGCGCAACGCCCAATGACGCGAAGTTCATCGGTCACGAACTCGGCCATAACTTCGGTGCAAATCACACCCACTGCAGCGATGCCGTGACGGGGGACGGCAATCCGGATGTATCGATCAACACGATCGATACATGCTACGCGGGCGAAGCAAGCAGTGGTTGTTATGGCGGCACAACAGCCTGCCCAGCGTCGCAGACCATCAACGGCGTCAACAACGTTCGCGGCACCATCATGAGCTACTGTCATTTGCTTGGCGGCTGCGACAACTCTGCAGTATTCGCTACCGCACATGTCAACTACCTGTCGCCCTTCATCGCGCTGAACGTTACCCAGGGCTGCTTTACGGTCGGCGGTGGCGGCACCATCTCGATCGCGGACCGGACACTCGGTGAGGCGACGACGCCGATGAACTTCACGTTGACGCGCACGACCACGACCGGCACCGCGAGTGTGGTCGCGACCACGGCGGTGGGTACGGCGACGGGTGGTGGCACCGACTACACCAATGTGGTCAGCCAAACCGTCAACTTCGCCGGCGGTTCGGCGACGGCGACGCTCAACGTCACGATCAATAACGACACCATCGACGAACTCGACGAAACCTTCGTGGTCAATCTGACCTCGCCGTCTGCGGGCTACACGATCAGCGACACTCAAGCTACCGGCACCATCACCGACGACGACACCACGAGCATCACCGTGAATGACCCGGTCGCGGTCACCGAAGGCGCACCGATTACCTTCACCGTGAGCTTGTCGAATCCGAACAGTCGCACCGTCACCGTATCGCGCGCCACGGCGAACGGAACCGCGACTGCGGGTGATTACACGGCACTCTCCGCGAGCACACTCACATTCGCCTCGGGTGGCGCACTGACGCAGCCGGTCAATGTCACGACGACCAACGACAACCTCGACGAACCCGGTGCCGCCGAAACTTTTGCGCTGAACCTGAGCGGCGCGACCAACGCGACCATCGGCGATGCCAGTGGCACCGGCAGCATCAACGACAATGATCCGACGCCGACAATCAGCATCGCCGATGCCCCGATCCAACCGGAAAATGGCATCAGTCCGACGCGCTTCGTGTTGTCCTTGTCGAACCCGAGTCAACCGTCGATCTCGGTCACCGCCAGCACCGCCGACGGCACCGCCACACTCGCCGACAGCGACTATCAACAGCGCTCACTTGCGCAGACGTTCACCAGTGGCATGACCAGTATCGACTTCGATGTCACCCGCACCGGCGACAGCAAGTTCGAAGCGGACGAAACCGTGTTGGTGAACCTGACCAATCCGACCGCGGGCTACACGATCAGCGATGCCAATGCCGTCGGCATCATCGGCAACGACGACGCCGGGCCCGCATTCTCGATCGCGGATACCTCGCTGACCGAAGGCAACGGCGGCAGTGCCAACATGATCTTCACGGTGACCATTCCCAGTGCTGCGGGTGCCAACGCTGCGGTGACTTACAGCACCAGCCCGATCGATGCGACCGCAGGCAGCGACTACACCGCAGTCAGCGGCACCGCCACGATCACCGCCGGTGCCACCAGCGCCACGATCAACGTGCCGATCATCGGTGATGTCATCGACGAATTCGACGAACAATTCACGGTGAACATCAGTGCCACCAGTTCGTCGACCATCGGCGACGGCCAAGCCATCGGCACGATTATCGACAACGACAGTGGCGGCGATCCGATCTATCGCCACGGCTTCGAATAGAACGCCTCGCCGCGACCATTGCGGCGAGCCGCTTTCAGATCGGTGCACCCGGCGGAATCGTCGGTAGCGGTCGCAGCTTCACTGTCTCCGGTGCATCGAGATAGCGCACGATCAGGCGCGCGCCTTCGCCGGCATCGATATTCGTAGCCGGCATTGCGCCGAGTTCTGCCGCGAATGCGCGCAGCCGCCCGCGCCACTCGGCATCGACCGTCGCATGCAGTTGGCTGCCGGCGAGCAGGTTCAAGGCCGCATCCAACAACACCCAATTGCGCGTACTGCGCACCCGCATGTTGGTGCGACCGGCCTCGCGCCATGGGCTCGCGACCAACACGTCGAAAACCTCGCGCAACGACGGCATCATCGGCTCGCGTGACTGCTGCCAAGCAAGGCGATTCAAGCGTTGCGGCGCGAATGCAAATTGCGTCACCAGTGCCGTCGCGGCAGCGGTCGCCGCTGCTTCGTCGAATAGCGGCCCGGTTTGCGTCGTGAAGTATTCCGGGGTGCGGCTGTACTCGGTCGATGGCGGCGTCAAGGCGGCGCGCACCGACGCCGGCAGCGCCAGCGTGTCGACTGCAAGCGCGCGGCTCAAGGCCTGCAATGCTGCATGTTGGCGCGGTGCCGCGACTGCGTGCGTACCGAGCGTTGCATCGCCGCCGAGTCCGTAGTCGTATTCGGCACCGCCGATCAGACGCGCAACCGCCTCGGTCTGATAGCGATGCAGCAGATGGATCGGCACTAGTCGCCGTTCCAGTTCGCCACTCTGGCGGTCTGCCGGCAAGGCGCCCGCGGCGAAGCGCGACAGCGCCGCGGCTCGCACTTGCAGCAGATGATCGAAACTCGCAACGGGATCGCTGCCGACATCCCAGAGCACACCATCGGGATGTGCATCGCCGGGCGCACGCGCGTCGGCATCACTGACATAGCGATAGCCCTGAGCGGCGATGTCATGACGCAGTGTCGCCAGCGCCGTTGCGGTTTGCGCCGGCGCGAATTCGCTGTAAGCGTGCGCAACCACGAACGTGTCCCAATCACCGATACCGATGGCATAGGGCTTAGCCAGTTGCACGCGGCCCTCGCCGTCGAGCGTGATGATCGGATGCGGGTAATCGAGCACCGAACCATTCCCGGTGCGACTGGCGGCGAAGTTATGGGCGAATCCGAGCGCGTGCCCGACTTCGTGTGCCGCGAGTTGTCGCAGGCGCGCCAAGGCCAAGTCCAGCGCCTGTTGCTGCAACGCTGGATCGGCATCAGGCGCATGCGCCGCGAGCAGTCCTTCGGCGATCAACAAGTCTTGGCGCACGCGTTGCGAACCCAGATTCACGAAACCCTTGATGATTTCGCCACTGCGCGGATCAACGATGCCGCCGCCATAGGACCAGCCACGCGTGGCGCGATGCGTCCAGGTGATGGCGTTGTAGCGCACGTCAGCGAGATCCATGCCTGCGGGCGCGATCTCGACTTTGAACGCATCGATGAATCCCGCAGCATCGAACGCTTGTGTCCACCAGCGCGCACCTCCAGCAAGGCACTGCGCACCGGTTCCGGCGTGCCACGATCGAGATAGAACACGATCGGTTTGACCACGGTGCTGCGTGCAGCTGTTGGATCGTTCTTCTGCAGACGAAACCGTGCCTGCCAGCGGACATCGAGATCGCGGTTCAGTGGCTGTGCAAAATCGACACCGCCAACACTCCAGCCGCCCGACGCCGGATGAAAGGCGCGCCGATTGAACCCGGCATCTGGCAGTCGCACGAAACTCAGTTGCTGGCGGAGCGTAATCGACTTTGCGTCGGCGACGGCCTGCTGCACGAACGCACCGCTGCCGCTTCCAGAAAAGGTGAGCAGCGCCTCAAACTCGGCATTGTCCGGATAGCTCTTCGCGGCGGTGGTGAGCACGCCACTGCGGTCCGCATCGAGCACGTACTGCCCCTGCTGCACACTTGCCAGTCGATCGATCACGCCATGCTGATCGCTCGCAATCAGTGACGACATGTCGACCAACCAGGGTCCTTGTTCGGGGTCGTCATTCAGCAGATCGCCGGACCACAACACCGATTCAGCAAATGCATCGCGTGCCGACATCACTTCGTCGGACACGACACTGTCGGCGATGAACTTCATATTTCGCTGCACCAGCAACAGCTTCGCGCCGAGCCGGCGAAATTCGACCAACTTCGGCTCACCGGCCTGTGCGCGATCCAAACCGACATCGTTCGATCCAAGTGCGCCCGGCAGCGCCGTCACCATCAACATCGGCGCATCCAGCGCATGCACACCGACCAGCACACGCGCCGACATCGCATCGACGTGGACATCGATAAACCCGGTTTGTGCCGTCATGCCATCGGTTGCCGACGGTGGCGCCTCGCGCTTAGCAAACGCGGTAGACAGACCCACCAACAGCACCGCGCCCAACCACATTCGCACACGCATCGACGTTCTCCGCAGCAGAAGCCCGGAGCTTACGCCGCCACCGCAGCGTCCGCGCTCGTCGCCGTCACGGCGGGCGCACGGGCTGCGGCAATCACCCTTCCGACAGCTTGTCGCGGATCTGCGCTTCGACCGCGGCGAGTGCGGTCATGTTGACGACACGGCGCACGGTGCTTGCCGGCGTCAGAATGTGCACCGGCTTGGAGATGCCCATCAAGATCGGGCCGATGGCGACGCCGTCGGTCATCTGACGGGTGATGTTGTAAGCGATGTTGGCGGCGTCGAGGTTCGGACAAACGAACAAATTTGCACGTCCTTTCAAGGCGGAGCCAGGGAACAACTTATCGCGGATCGCCTCGTTGAGCGCGGCATCGGCATGCATCTCGCCTTCGATTTCCAGACGTGGCGCCTTCGCTAACACCAGTTCGCGCACCTTGCGCATCTTGATCGCGCTCGGGTTGTCATGCGACCCAAAGTTCGAGTGCGAAAGCAGTGCGATCTTGGGTGGGATACCAAACAGCCGCAATCGATAGGCTGCCTGCAGCGTCGCCTCTGCCAGTTGCTCCGCGGTCGGGTCGGCTTGAACATGGGTGTCGAGGAAAAAGAAGGTGCCGCGATCATTGGCGACCGCGGTGAGCGCCGCCAACGAGGCGACGCCGGGGTCACGCGGGATCACGCTGAGAATATGTTGCAGCTTGCGCTGGAAGCGCCCGACGATGCCACAGATCATCGCGTCGGCTTCGCCGCATTCAAGCATCAGCGCCGCGATCACGGTCACGCGCGAACGCACGATTGCCTTGGCGGCATCGGGGTTCACGCCACGACGCTGCATCAATTCGTGGTATCGCTGCCAATAACTGTTGAAGCGCGGATCATCATCAATGTTGGTGAGATCGAAATCGACACCGACCTGGATGCGCAAGCCAAGTTTTTCGATGCGGCGTTCGATCACCGCCGGGCGCCCGATCAGGATCGGTCGCGCCAAGCGTTCATCGACCACGGTCTGCACCGCGCGCAGCACGGTTTCTTCTTCGCCTTCGGCATAGACCACGCGCTGCAAACTGCTGCGCGCACGATCAAAGATCGGCTTCATCAGCATGCCGGTGCGGAATACGAACTGCGACAACTTTTCCTTGTACGCCGCGAGATCGATGATCGGTCGCGTTGCAATACCCGAATCCATCGCCGCCTGCGCCACCGCGGGTGCGATCTCGACGATCAAACGTGGATCGAACGGCTGCGGGATCAGGTATTCCGGCCCGAACGATACGCTACGCCCACCATAGGCTGCTGCTGCGACATCACTGGCCTCACGTCGCGCCAGTGCTGCGATGGCGCGCACGCATGCCAGCTTCATTGCCTCGTTGATCGTGGTCGCGCCGACATCGAGCGCACCACGAAAGATGTATGGGAAACACAGCGCGTTGTTGACCTGATTCGGATAGTCGGAGCGGCCGGTCGCCATGATGCAATCCGGACGCACGGCCTTGGCCAACTCCGGCAAAATTTCTGGCGACGGATTAGCGAGTGCGAAGATGATCGGCCGCTCGGCCATCGTCCGCACCATTTCTGGCTTCAACACATTCGCGGCTGACAACCCAAGGAAAATGTCGGCGCCAGCGACGATGTCGGCAAGCGTGCGTTTGTCGGTGCTGCGTGCATATCGCGCCTTGTCGGCGTCCATGTCTTCAATACGCCCGTCATAAACCACACCGCAGCGATCGGTGACGAGAATGTTCTCCCGGCGCAGGCCGAGCGCAACCAGCATGTCGAGACAGGCGATGCCGGCAGCGCCGGCGCCGGACGAGGCCAGCTTCACGTCTTCGATGTTCTTGCCGATCACATGCAACGCATTCAGCATCGCCGCACCGACAATGATCGCGGTACCGTGCTGATCGTCGTGGAAAACCGGAATCTTCATGCGCTCGCGCAGCTTCTTCTCGACGATGAAGCACTCAGGCGCCTTGATGTCTTCGAGGTTGATGCCACCGAAGGTTGGCTCAAGCGAGGCGATGATGTCGACCAACTTATCCGGATCGCGCTCGTCGATTTCGATGTCGAATACGTCGATGCCGGCAAACTTCTGGAACAACACGCCCTTGCCTTCCATCACCGGCTTCGCTGCCAGCGGCCCGATGGCGCCAAGACCCAGCACGGCGGTGCCATTGGTGATCACCGCGACGAGATTGCCACGTGCGGTCATCTCGCCGACCATGCTCGGATCGCGTTGAATTTCCTCGCAGGCCGCTGCCACGCCGGGCGAATACGCCAACGACAGATCTTTTTGCGTCACCAGCGGTTTAGTCGACGCGACCTTGATCTTTCCGTAGGGCTGTTGGCGGTGGTATTCGAGCGCCTGAGCCTTGAGTTCTTCCGAGATGGACATGTGGCCGCGTCTGTTGAACGAAGGCGCTGGAGAATATCACGCGGGTGCAGCGCCCTCGGTCAGGACTCGAAGCCGTCGCTGCGGATCCGCCAGAACTGTTGACCGAGGCGCGCGCCGCTACTGGCGTCGCGCAACGCATAGTAAGCACTGATGCCACCATCGAGTTCGCGCAGCATCTTGCCGGCGTTGTGCGCATAGGCGGTTGCAGAAGTCTGTCCGGTGCCGGAGAAAAGATCGGCTTCGTCGCTGCCGCCGGGCCAGGCTTCCACCTCGGGTGGCTGCGCATCGGTGTAATCGAATCGGCCGAGACCACCCGTCGCGGTGTCGACCCTGAGATAGATTTGGTCATCAATGATGCCGAATGCGCCGACGTGGAAATTGCCGGGCCCGGTGCCACCGGTGGTGAGCAGCGGACCTTGCTGCAACACCGCTTCGTTGTCCGGCGAGGTGCCGAGCGAGAGGACACTGGTGTTGTACATGTCTTCGTGTGCAGTTTGGTCGTCGCCGGAATCACCGATGACCATCCACAAGTGATAACGGCCGGTCGCGGCGTCGTAGGCAAGTGCATTGCGAAGCGCGTTGCCGCCAGAATTCGGCGTCCACAAGCTACCGACAGCAATACCGTCGACGGTGACTGCGCGAAGATCGCTGCTGAACGTGGCCGGATCGGTGGCCGATGCTGCGGTCGCGACCAGCAAGGACAGAATGAGAGACAATCTGTATCGAATGACCATGATGCACTCCGGGTTGACGACTGCACCTCGAACATATGACATGGCCGCCACGAATACCAAGGTGCTACGCATGATCGATCTTGCCAGCGATGTGAAGACCCGTCCCAGCGCAGCCATGCGACTGGCGATGGCGAACGCCGAGGTCGGCGACGAACAAGCTTTCGAAGACCCGACCGTGAACGCCCTGTGTGAGCGGGTTGCGGCTCTGCTTGGCAAGGAGGCGGTGTTGTTCGCACCGAGCGGCGCGATGTGCAATCAGATGGCGATCGCGACCTGGTGTCGTCCCGGCGATGAAGTCTTGTGCGAGCGCACGGCGCATATCGCGGTCTACGAAGCCGGCGGTCCGGCAGCAAATGCCGGCGTGATGATGCACGCCATCGATGGTGAACGCGGCCGCTTCACCGCCGCTCAACTGCAAGCCAGCTTCCGCGCCAAGTGGCGACACTGTCCGCAGCCGAGCCTGGTATGTGTCGAACAGACGGCGAATCTTGGCGGCGGCTCGGTCTGGCCACTGGATCAGTTGAATGCCGTCGCGACGCTCGCTCATGAGCGCGGTCTGCGCACACACATGGATGGTGCGCGCCTACTGAACGCATCGGCCGCGACCGGCATCAGCGCGCGCGACTATGCGGCGCAGTTCGACTCGGTCTGGATCGACTTCAGCAAGGGGCTGGGCGCACCCATTGGCGCCTGCCTCGCCGGTTCGCGCGAGTTCATCGATCGGGCGTGGGTGGTCAAACAGCGTTTGGGCGGCGCCATGCGACAGGCAGGCATCATCGCCGCTGCCGCGTTGTACGCGCTGGATCACCATGTCGAGCGATTGGTCGATGACCATGTCAACGCGCAACGCCTCGCCGAAGGACTGGCAGTGCTGCCGGGCATAATTCTGGACGCCGCGACGGTCGAGACCAATATCGTGTTCTTCCATCTGGACGTCGAGCGCTTGGGTTTCGACGCCGCCGAATTCTCGCGTCGGTTGATGGCCGACGGTGTTCGCATCGGACCCTTCGACGACCGCACACTGCGTGCCGTCACCCATCTTGACGTATCCGCAGCCGACATCGATGCGGCGTTGGCGGCAACCCGCCGAGTGTTAGCGTGACTCCCAATCCGTTCCCGGTGCCGCGCGATCACGGCGAGATCAACGCACTACTGGCGGCGCAGTGGGTGGCACCGGATGCGCTCGGCCGACCGCGCGATCACTGGCAGCGCAAGCTCGCGATCATCGTGCCCTATCGCGATCGTGAGCAGCATCTGCGCGTGTTCATCCCGAACCTGCTCGACTATTTCCGCATCGACAAGTTGGATCGGAACATTCCGTTGCACATCCACATCATCGAGCAAGCCGACAGTTTGTCGTTCAATCGCGGGCGGCTGATCAATGCCGGTTTCGCGCTGGTCGGCAATGGTGCCGACTATCTGTGCCTGCATGACGTTGATCTGCTACCGATCTGGGCCGACTACGCATTTCCGCTGCAGCCCGCACGGCTGTGCCGATACGGTTCGCCGAACTCGCAGCAATGGCATCTGTACATCGGCGGCGTCACCCTGATCTCAAGCGCGCATTTCCAAGCCTTGAACGGCTTCAGCAACGATTACTGGGGCTGGGGCTACGAAGACCACGACCTGCGCCTGCGCATGGTTGCGAACGGTCTGAAAGCCGAAGCTCGCGACGGTGCCTATCGCGCCCTGCCGCATGCGCACAGCGGGATGGTGAGCGATGGCACCGAAACCGAGGCCGGTCGGCGCAACCGTGATCGGGTCGAAACCCTGCACGCCGAGGGTTTTACCGCCTGGCAGAGCGACGGGTTGAACAGCCTGACCTTCCACCACCTTGGCACGGCACCGCTTCAAATCGACGGGCGCAGCGTCGAACAAGCGACGCTGCATCGCGTCCGCTTCACCTGAGTCAACGCCGCTATCGTTGGCGACAGGGATTGCTACACTGACCGCAGCCATGGCCCGGACGCATCAGCCGCACGTCAAGAAGCTCACGTCGATGATCGAACACGACGATGACGGGCAACTTGCGCATTTCGCGCTGAATCTGATCGCCTGCGAACGACTCGACAACGTCTCGTCGATCTGCGATCCGGATTTCTGCGCGCAGTTCGGCATCCAGAACCTGCGTCTGCTTTGGCGCATCGGCGGCGGTACCGGCAGCGACATCCATCGCGGCAGTTCGCCGGCGTTGCCCTACACACCCTACCTGTGCGACCTGATCGACCATTGCCCGGGCGACGCTGGTGTCACCCACCCGCTCGATGCGCAGAAATTCGAGAGTGGCGTCGCGGTCTCGCTCGGCGGTCCACACCTGTTCACGCGCGCACAATTGCTGCTGACCGGCGACCCGGTGCGACTGAGCATCGAGATCGAAACCGATGCCTTCCAGCGCTATTTCCGGCCATTGACGCTACGCGTTGCCGAACTGATCGACCGCGAGCGCCTGCGCGGTTCGTTATACCGACTCGAATCGGCGGAACGTCTGCAACGCGCGTTGTATGCGATTGCCGACCTCGCTTCAGCCGAACTGGAAATGCCCGAGATGCTGGCCGGCATCCACGACATCGTCGGCGACCTGATGTACGCCGAAAACTTCATGATCGTGCAATACGATCAGGCGCGTCGACGGGTCCGCTTTATTTATTTCGTCGACTCGCACGATTCGGATACCCCCGATCCAACCGTGGAGTTCAATGTCGACGAACTGCAGAACAGCCTGACCATGGCCATGCTGCGTCATGGCCGACCGTTGATGGGGCCATCGCTGCAACTGCGCGATGAACTCGGCGTCGCCCGTGACGAAAGTTTCGGGCCGGACAGTCTCGACTGGCTGGGCGTGCCGATGCTGGCGGGTAGCGAAGTGCGTGGCGGTATCGTCGTGCAGACGTATGACGACAGCCTGCGTTACAGCGAAGAAGACCGCGCGCTGCTCAGCTACGTGGCCCAGCATATCCTCACGGCAATGGTGCGCAAACAGGCGCATGAGGATCTGGAAGAGCGCGTCGAAATACGCACGCGCGAACTCCGCGTACAAATTGGGGAACGCGAACGCGGCGAACGATTGCAGGCGGCGTATCGGGCCATTGCCGAAGCCGCGACCAACGCCGAGACCATGGATGCGTTCTACCGTGAGGCACATCGCATTGTCGGTGAGTTGCTCTACGCGAAGAACTTTTTTGTTGCACTGCTCGGCAGCGACGATACCTTCTGGTTCCCTTATGCCGTCGACGAACGCGATCCACTGGCACGCTTCGAACCGCGCAAGCGTGGCAAGACCCTGACTGATCTGGTCATGCGTGATGGCCATTCGCTGCTGGCTTCGCGCGAGCAGATCCGCCAATTGAACGACGCCGGTCAAGTGGTCTCGGTCGGCACGCCGGCGGCCTGTTGGCTCGGTGTTCCGCTCCGCGGAGAGTCCGGCATGCTCGGCGTGATGGCCGTGCAGAGCTATCAGCAGGACGTGCTCTACAGCGCCCGCGACGAGCAAATCCTGAGTTTTGTGTCGAACCACGTCGCACTGGCGTTGGAACGAAAGCACGCACAAGATTCGTTACGCCGCGCCTACGCCGAACTCGAACGCCGGGTCGACGAACGTACCCGCGAATTGGCCGACACCAATCGCGAGTTGCGCGATCAGATCAAAGTGCGCCAGCAGATTGAGTTGCGGCTGAAGCACGAAGCCCTGCACGATGCCCTGACCGGACTGCCGAACCGCGCACTACTGCTGGACCGTCTTGGACACGCACAGGCACGCTTTCGGCGCGATCCGGCCCATCTGTTCGCGGTCATGTTCCTCGATCTCGACCGCTTCAAGATCATCAATGACAGTGTTGGCCACCTTGTCGGCGATGAACTGCTCAAGGAAGTCAGTTTGCGCATCAGTGGCACGCTACGCGCCGACGACACCGTTGCGCGGCTTGGCGGTGACGAATTCGCAGTCTTGATCGCCGATGTCGAAGATCCGGAAAACGTGATCGCCGCAGCGCGTCGCCTGATCGGTGTGTTGCAGGAACCGGTGCGCGTCGCCAGCAAGGAGCTATTTACCTCGGCCAGCATCGGTATCGCCCTGGCCGATGCGCGTTACACCCGCGCCGAAGAGTTGCTGCGTGACGCCGACGTTGCGATGTATCGCGCCAAAGCCGCTGGCCGACAACGGGTCGAACTGTTCGACGAACGCTTGCACCAAGAAGCGTTGCGCGTGCTTGATCTTGAAGGTGATCTGCGGCGCGCGCTCGGTCGCAACGAGTTTGAGCCGCACTTTCATGCCATCGTCGACTTGATCGACGAGAGCGTCGTCGGCTATGAGGCCTTGTTGCGTTGGCATCATCCGGAACGCGGTCTGCTATTGCCCGGTGATTTTCTCGAAGTGGCCGACGATACCGGCTGTTCAGAGCAAATCGACTGGCAGATGTTTGACCAAGTATGCGCGCACATCCAGGGACTCGTGGTCGGCGAGCAATACGTCGCCATCAATGTTGCACCACGGCACTTTCGCTCGTCCGATTTTCTGCGTCGCATCCTCGACCGCACCATCGCCTACGGCGTGCCGCCACATCGCTTGCGCATCGAAATCACCGAAGGCGCGCTGCTCGAAAATCCGCTCGATATCCGCGAGTCATTGGTGCAACTACGGCAACAAGGCATCCTCGCCTCGCTCGATGATTTCGGCACTGGCTATTCGTCGCTGTCGTACTTGCACCAGTTTCCGATTCACGCACTCAAGATCGACCGCAGCTTCGTTTCTGATCTCAAGCCTGGACTGCCGCGCGGCAACACCGCGATCGTGCGCGCGATCTTGGCGCTGGCGCGCTCGCTCAACATCGAAGTGGTCGCAGAAGGCATCGAAACCTCGGCCCAACGCGAAGCCCTGCTCGAACTCGGCTGCCGCTTTGGGCAGGGCTTCCTGTTCGCGCATCCGCGCCCCGCCGCAGAGATCGTCGCGCTCAAACGCCCAGCGTGAGATCGAAGGCTTCGACGCGGTCGAGGCGAATCTTGTTGGCGAATAGCGAGAACGCGAGCATGCCGGCGAGACCATTGGCTTGCTGTACCCACGGCGGCAGGTACACCGGCGGCGCGATGTAGCCATTATCGAACCAAGGTTCGAGCGCGATGACATCGTGCAGACTCATCTTTCCGGCGAACAGGTTACGGCAAAGTTTCAATTTCTGGTTCTTGAGCGCCCAGCGAAAGAATGTGTGCACCGACAGCAAACCGTGCAGATACACGGTGTCCTTGGTGAACGCCGCACCGCCTTCAACCGGCACGCCGCGAAAGATGCGTGCAGCAGATGCGAAACTGTCATTTTCGTTTTGGCCGGAATCGAGGAAAAAGCGGAACACTTCGATGAAATCAGCACCATTCTGTGCCTTGTCGATCGCGACGATACGCAGCGAAATGCGCTTCATCCGCTGGATGTCGATCGCGCCAGTGATCAGTTCCGCAAACGTTGCGAGACCTTCTTGCGTGGCGGTGATGCGTGGCGAATTGCGCGCCATCGATGCCAAATGCGGTTGCGCGCGGCCATTCAACGCAGTGAGCGAGTGCACGAAGGCCTCATGTTCAAGTAATTGGCGGCGATCGTATTCAGTGAACCCGGTGTCAGCACGCAAGCGGATGCGGGTGGTGCCGGCGGCGGCCTTGGCGGTGAGCTTGGGGTCAATCTCGACGCTGACCTTGTGGTGTACGAAGAACGCATCGAGCCGCTCCTGCAGTTCTTCCTGCATGGTCGCGGCCGAGATCACGTAGTCGACTTCTTGCGTCGCCAACTCCTTCGACAACTCGTCAGCGAGCGCGATGAAGTGCGTGGCAGCGTCGATGTTGTGATAGTCGGACCCGGGCAGGAAGTCACCGGGTTTGCCGAATAGCGCCGCCGAATGCACGCTGACATCGCGGGTGCCGATCGATTCGAGCAAGCGAGTTGCGATCTCCCAGGATTCCGCGGTGCGCCGCACATATCCGCCAATTGGATGATCCGAGGTGGCATGTGCCTCGTGCTGGATCGCATCCAGCTCTTCGCGCACGCTGCTGTAGTCGAACTGCTCATATTCGATCTGCGGCAGTTCGAGACTGCCGCGGCGCCAGCGTGCGAGGAACGTACGCTGCGCCGATGCCGGCCAACTGAGCGCATCGAGCAGCCGGATACCGCGCACCGCCGCGACCAGCCGCCGATCAAGCGCCGCAAAGTAGGCAAGATCGGCACGGTCCTGCATGTCAGCGCTTGCCGTACTTGTCGGTTAGGCGCGCCCCGAGCGCCTTGCTCTGCACCCGATCGGCGGCGCGTTTCTCCTGCTCGGCTGCCCGTAACTTGGCCGCATCGCGCTCCATGAGTAATTTCAGATAGCCCTCGTAGCGCCGCTCTTCGATGCGTCCGTCAGCGATCGCCGCGCGAACCGCACAGCCAGGCTCGCGCCCGTGGGCACAATCGCGAAACCGGCACTGGCCCAGCAGATCCTCGATGTCGGTGAAACTGGTCTCCTCGACCGGTTCCTCACCGGTGAGTTTGATCTCGCGCATCCCCGGCGTGTCGATGATGCAGCCACCACCGGGAAGCTGGATCAGGGCACGGAACGTGGTCGTGTGGCGGCCGCGCGAATCGTTTTCGCGAACCGTGTTCGTGCGCATTCTCTCGACGCCGAGCAAGCTGTTGGTCAAGGTCGACTTGCCGGCACCACTCGACCCAACCAGTACCGCCGTGGCACCGTGGCCTAACCACGGCGATAGCATGGCGACTTGCTCGGGGTCCTTGGCGTTCAGCGTAAACACGTGACCACTGTCGCCGGCGAGTCGGCGTAACTCATCATGGCAAGCCTGCGCATCATCGGCGCGATCGGCCTTGGTCAACACGATCACCGGTGTCGCGCCGGACTCGCCGACGATGGCGAGATAGCGTTCAATGCGGCGCGGATTGAAATCGCCATCCAGCCCGCACACGATCAATACCGTGTCGATATTGGCGGCAATGATTTGCTCGCGCCCGGATTCACCGGCGGCGATGCGACGCAATTGGCTATGTCGCGGCAACCGTGCCTCGATCTGCCATTCATCGTTGATTGCAGCGCTCATCCATACCCAATCGCCGACCGACGGACGCACCGCATCGTCCACGTCCTTGCGCCGCGCCGATGATTTGGTTCGCGCCCAAAGCACAGCGACGCCATCGTGCACCTCGAATGCATTGCGGTGCTGCACGATCACGCGCCCCAATCTTGCGTCGGTGAACGGCGGCGTCGGCAAGTGCTCATCGCGCCAGCCGATGCGGCGCAGCGCGGACAGGTGGTCAATTTCAGTCATGCCGCATTGTAGGAGCAGGGCCGTGCATGCGCGCACTTCACTTGGCGCCGCCTATGCTCGGCTGAACGCTGTCGACGAGGTGATGGATGCGTATTTTGAAGCCACTGGTGTTGTCGCTGTCTGGCCTTTCTTTTCTGGGATTCGGCATCGCCTTCCTGATTGCACCGATCGAGACGCTGGCGCTTGCTGGTGTGGCGACCGAAGGCGCAATTGCGGCGACCGAGCTGCGGGCATTTTATGGTGGCGTGGAAGTGGCGCTCGGCAGCGCGATCTTGTTCTGCGCAACGCGCACATCGCGCTGGCGAGACGGCCTCTGGCTGACGTTGATCTGCTACGGCGCCATTGGGCTGACGCGTGTCGTCGGCATGGGCATCGACGGTAGCGACTCGTTTTTCTTGCGCTTCGCAGCAGCCACCGAAATCGGATTTGCGCTCGCGGCGGCGTTGCTGCTGCGGACCAAGCAGAAAGCCTAGGGCACGATCCGTGTGCCCGCAGCTTGGGGGAAACCCTATGGTGTGCTGCGCAAGATTTCCCGCGCAATGGTCGTCGCGGCGCGGTTGACGATCGTGACGGCGTCGCCGTCGCTCAGTTGCGACTGACCGAGCTGGACGACATGCGCGCCTTCAGCGAGACCGCCGAGCAATTGCACCCAACCATCTTGCTCACCGCCGAGTACCACCGGTTGGCGGTGCGCCTTGCCTTGTGCAACGGTGAACACTTCCGGCTGGCGGCCGCCCATCATCAGCGCCGATTTCGGCAATAACAGGGCATCGGCGATGCGTTCGCGTTCGATCGCGATGCGCACGAACTGGCCCGGACGCAGCGGCGTATCCGCTTCGTCGATGGAGATACGCACATTCGCAGTGCCGCTGGCGGCGTCGACGATGGCGCCGATGCGTTCAACTTGGCCGAGAAATTCGCCACCACGAAAAGCATCGGCAGTCACCGCGACCGGCTGGCCGGTACGAAGGCCGGCGAGTTCCTTTTCGGGTACCGGCACGTCGGCGACCAGATCGTCGAAATCGGCGATTTCAAAGGCCAGACCATTCGGCGACAGCCACTGGCCCGACTTGATATGGCGGCGCGTGATCACGCCGGCATAGGGCGCGCGGATTTCGCTTTTGCCAAGACTGAGCGCCGCCAGCGCGACGGCGGCACGCTGGGCGTCGCGCTCGAATCCTGCGCGCTCAACGGCGTCTGCAGCGATCATATGCTTGTCCAGCAACAGGCTGGCGCGCTGCGCTTCATGGTCGAGGCGCTTGGCGATGCTCGTGGTCTGGGCCAGCGCCAAGCGCGCGCGTTCGCCATCAATGCGCGCCAGCACCTGGCCAGCGGCGACGCGATCACCTTCTTCGACGTAAATATTTAGAACTTCGCCACCGTTCTCGCTGACCAGATTCGCTGCACGCTCTGCGGCCAACGTCGCCGTACCCGAAAACACGCGCACCATGTCGCCACGCTTGATCTGCACCGTCTCGACTGCAAGCGCCGCGTCCGCCTCGGCGCTCGCTGCCGACTCAGCTGCGCTCTGGCTGCAAGCACTCAGACCAGCGCCAAGAACGATGGCAATCGCGATTGAAAGCAACAGCTTGCGCATGTCAGTGATACTCGACTTCGGTCTCATTCGCGACCTCGGCGGCCGAACGCGTCTCGATTTCGGTGTCGTGCCAGACCTTGTCCATCACGTCCATCAGGGCGTCGAACAGGACCTTCTCAAACGTGTTCATGAAACTCTCCTCTGGTGTTGTAGGCAACCATAACACCAACAAACGTGCCGGCTATGAGCCTGAAGTCATGGTCGAAAATACGTTGGCAACGGTTCAGATGGCGTTTGCCGGCAAAAGGTTTCCCGCCATCAGTCATGGGTGCCGAAGGTTGGGGTCACGGCGATCGCGGCGATGGCGGGCAATCTGCGGGCAGTACGAAGACGACGCCGGTTTGGGCATGACTCGATCACTCACTCGGCAGCGGCTTGGTTACGATCCGCGTTCACGACGAAGCAACGAGCCCGCCATGCCGCACCAGATCGAGACCGCCACGCGCCTGCAAGAAGTTCGCTACGAAATTCGCGGTGAACTCGCCCGCCGCGCCCTCGAATTGGAGCAACAGGGCCGCGCCATCGTGAAACTCAACATCGGCAATCCTGGCCTGTTCGGTTTCGAGACACCGGCGCATTTGCGCGCGGCAATCCGCGAGCACCTGCCGCAATCCGATCCGTATTGTCACCAGCAAGGACTCGCTGCAGCACGCGAAGCCATCGCGATGCGTGAGATCGCGCGCGGCGCGCCAAACGCTTCGCCCGACAGCGTCTTCATCGGTAACGGTGTCTCTGAACTGATCGACTTGGCCTTACGCGGCTTGCTCAATCCCGGTGACGAAGTGCTCGTGCCGTCGCCGGATTACCCACTGTGGACGGCAGCCGTGATCCTCAACGGCGGCTATGCCGTGCACTATCCCTGCCATCCACAGAATGACTTCGTGCCGGACATCGCCGACATCGAAGTACGGATTACACCGCGCACCCGCGCGATCGTCGTGATTAATCCGAATAACCCGACGGGTGCGGTCTATCCGCGCGCACTGCTCGAACAGATTGCGGATCTTGCGGCGCGCCATCGTCTGGTGGTGATGGCCGACGAGATCTACGACGAAATTCTCTACGACGACGCCGAATTCGTGGCGATGGCGACGGTCGCCACCGAAACCGTATGCCTGACCTTTTCCGGCCTGTCGAAAGTGCATCGCGCCTGTGGCTGGCGCGTCGGCTGGATGAGCCTGTCCGGTTATCTCAAGCGTGCACAGGACTACCGCCACGCACTTGATCTGCTCGCGGCTTTGCGTCTATGCAGCAACGTCACCGCGCAATGGACGATTCAGCCGGCCTTGTTCGGCCCGAACACGATCAACACGTTGATTGCACCCGGTGGCCGTCTGCACGACACGCGGCGCGCTGTGGTCGACGCCTGTGCGCGCAGCCGCTTCCTGACGCTGGTGAAACCGATGGGCGCGCTATATGCGTTCCCGGGCATCGACACCGCGCTATTACCGGCGTTCGACGATCACCGGTTCGCGCTTGAACTGCTCGAATCCGAAGATGTGCTGCTGGTGCCGGGCAGTAGCTTCAATGTGCCCTACCGCACGCACTTCCGATTGACGTTGCTGCCGCAAGCGCATCTGGTGGATGACGTGTTCGCGCGCATCGAGCGGGCACTTGAGCGCGCATCACAGCAGGCGCATTTGCACATGGCGGTGGCGTGAGCGTGTGCGCCGGGTTGTCGCAATCGCGCTGCTGTTGGTTGCGGTAACAACCATGGCCGCCGACAACTACCTCGCCCTCGGCGACTCCTACACGATCGGCGAGGCCGTGCCCGAATCCGGGCGTTGGCCGGTGCAACTGGCGCAGCGCTTGCATTGGGATGCGCCGCAGATCATCGCGCATACCGGATGGACCACGGACGAATTGGCACTCGCAATCGAAGCGCAGCAACTGCACCCACGCTATGCCCATGTCTCGCTGCAGATCGGTGTGAACAACCAGTATCGCGGCCGCACGGTTGCGAACTACACGTCGGAGTTCCGCATCTTGCTCGACCGCGCCATCGCGCTTGCCGAGGGCGACGCCGCGCGCGTCTTCGTGGTGTCGATTCCGGACTGGGGCGTTACCACGTTTGCAACGCGTGATGGTCGCGGCCGTGCGGGCATCGCCGCCGAGATCGATGCCTTCAATACTGCGGCACAGCAGGTCGGCAAGACGCGCGGCGTCGGCTTCATCGACATCACGCCGACGTCGCGTGATCGCGGTGATGACCACGACATGCTCGGCGACGATGGTCTCCATCCGTCCGCTGCAATGTATGCACGCTGGATCGACGTCATCGTCCACGCACTGTCCATGGCCACGCCCGCTAAACTGCGATGATGAACACCACGCCTGATTCGCTGTCCCGGTTGCGCGCCCGCCTCGGTGCCGTGCTCGAAACTGTACTGAACCTCGCCACCCGCGTTGACCCCGATCTACAGGCCGATCTCGCCACGCTGGAGGGCCGTTCCATCGCCCTGACGTGGTCGGCACCGCAGTGGTCAATGCGTTTGTCGGTAGAACACGGCGCCCTCAAGGTCGGGCCGAATCGCGGCGACGCCCCGGATGTATCGCTCGCGACTACGCTATCCGGGCTGATCGGGCTATTGCGTCCCGACACCCGCGGTGGCCTGCCGGTGGGACGCGTCAATATTTCCGGCGACGCCGAGTTGCTGCGCCGTATCGAGCAAATTGCAAAACGCTTCGCACCGGACTGGGATGCCGCGTTCGCGCGACATCTCGGCCCGACGCTCGGGCCGCAGATCGGCCGCGCCCTCGCCGATGGCTTGCGCAATGCCCGATCAGGCGCGGCCTCGTTTGCTGAATCCGCATCCGAATACCTGCGCGAGGAAAGCCGCGATGTTGCGACACGCGAAGAACTCGGTGCCTTTGCCGATGAGGTCGATCACCTGCGCGATGGCGTCGATCGACTCGAAGCGCGGCTGAATCGCGGTATCAAGGCGCGTTCATGAGCCGTGCCGCGTTCCGTCTGATCGGTATCGGCACAACCTTGGTGCGATATCGCCTCGATGACCTGCTTGATCTGCTGCCGGGCCTGCGCATGTTGCGCTGGCTGCGCGGTTTTGTGCCGGCACCGCGCGGCGACCTCGGTGCGTTGTCACGCGGCGCACGCCTGCGCTTGGCATTGCAGGAGTTGGGTCCACTGTTCGTGAAATTCGGACAGATCCTGTCGACCCGACGTGACTTGTTGCCGACCGACATCGCCGAGGAACTGGCGCTGTTGCAGGATCGTGTCGCGCCGTTCCCAGGCATCGAGGCGCAGCGCGTGATCGAGGCCGAACTTGGCCAACCGATCAATCAGCTATTCCGCCGTTTCGAGGTCGAGCCACTGGCCTCGGCATCGATCGCGCAGGTGCATGCCGCTGAGTTGCCGGATGGCAGCGAGGTTGTGATCAAGGTGCTGCGCCCCGGTATCGAACAACGCATTACGGCAGATCTCGCCTTGCTCAAGGCGATGGCGGGATTGTTCGAGCGCCACGCTTCCGCTCGCGCCGACAAGCTGCAGCCACGCGAAATTGTCGCCGAAATCGAACGCACGCTACGCGGCGAGATCGACCTGCAACGCGAGGGTGCCAACGCGAGCCTGTTGCGGCGCAATTTCGAAGGCTCAAATGATCTCTACGTGCCGCGCGTGTATTGGGACTGGTCGAAACAGCGTGTGCTGACGCTGGAGCGTGTGTATGGCATTCCGTCCGACAACCTAGCGGAGATCGACGCCGCCGGGATCGACCGCATCAAGCTTGCGGAAAAGGGTGTGCGGCTGTTTTACACACAGGTATTTCGCGATAACTTTTTCCACGCCGATGCGCATCCGGGCAACATCTGGGTCGACCTGCAACGCAAGGACGATCCACGCTTCATCGCACTCGACTTCGGCATCATGGGCGCATTGCCGGATACTGATTTGCGCCATCTCGCCGAAAACTTCCGGGCGATGTTCGAGCGCGACTATCGGCGGGTGGCGGAGTTGCACCTCGAAGCCGGATGGATGCCAGCGCACGTGCGTATCGATGAACTCGAAGCTGCCGTACGCTCGGTCTGCGAGCCGTATTTCACGCGACCACTGTCAGAAATCTCGATTGGCGAAGTGGTCGTCAAACTATTCAAACTCGCACATCGTTATGAATTGACCATCCAGCCGCAACTGCTACTGCTGCAGAAGACCTTGCTGAATGTGGAGGGAGTTGGGCGCCTGCTGCATCCGAAGCTTGATATCTGGGCAGTCGCGCAGCCGGTGCTCGCGGACTTGATGAAGAAACGCTACGGATTGAACGAACTGCGTGACCGCTTCCGCGACCGCCTGCCAGAGATTCTCGAACAGGCACCGGAACTGCCACGGTTGTTGCATATCTGGTTGCGTCAGGCAGTCGACGGCGAAGCGCGATCGCATATCCGTTCGGAAGACCTGCGGCGGCTTGCCGATGTCTCCGATCGCGGCCAACGTCGTGTCGTTTGGGCGGTGATCGGCGCGGCCTTGCTGATCGCGGCGACGCTGCTCTACGCCCTCGAAGCGGGCGGAACCCACTGGTTCGGGCAACCGGCCGGTCTGTGGATCGCGTTGATTGGCGGTGTGATGGCGTTCGTCGCAGCGTTGCGCGGGCGATGACAACCACGTCGCTGCAGGTACTCGACGCCGAGTTCGAGCGCGCCGAACGGCTGCGTGCAGCGTGGCAACTGGATGCCGCCGAAGATGCTTATCGGGCGTTACTGAGTGACGCCACCCTGCGCCCACGTCTGCTCACCGAGATCGCAGTCACACTGGCGCATCAGGGTCGCGGCGGCGAAGCGCTGGCGGCAATCGCGGAAGCGGAATTACTGGCGCCGCAGGACGCCACCATTGCGCAGAACCGACTGATTCTGGAAAAGTTGCGCGAGCCGGAAGACCCGGCGCTGTTTCTCGACCTGCACGCTCACTACGGCACACGCTTCGTGCCGACGCGCGCGGAACTGTTCAAGCAAGTGCCGCGACGCGCTGATGGCCCATTGCGTGTCGCCTATCTCGGCGTCGACGCACACACCGCGCTGGCCCGCTTCGTACCGATGTTGGCCACACACCATGATCGGTCGCGCTGGCATGCCGCCTTTTTCTACGGCGCCAGCGATGCGGCGGCAATCGCCGATGCCCGACAGCGTTATCCACAAGTTGCGCACGTGTCGATCAGCGACATCGCGCCGCGTGATCTTGCAATCGCGCTCGCACGTGGCGGCGTTGATGTTGCCGTTGACCTGGTTGGCCACGGTCATGGTTGCGTGCTGGATGCGCTGGCCTATCGCCCCGCGCCGCTGCAGATCACCTGGCTCGACTATGTCGCGACAACCGGTGTGGCGGCGATCAATGCGCGCATCTGCGATCGTTGGACGGACCCACCGGATTCAAGATCGTGGTGCGTCGAGCAACCGCTGCGACTTGATGTCCCGCAGTGGTGTGCGACACCACCGCCGCGCCTCGCGATGCGCCGTACAAGCGCAGGTAATAGCCGTGTACTCGGCATCGTCAATGCAACCAACAAAGCCTCGCCACGGCTGTATGCACTCGCCGCGCGCGTGTTGGACCAAGTGCCGGGATCGCGCCTGCGCGTGATCGGCATTGCCGGCGAACGCGCCCGCCACGTTGCACTCGCTGCGCTGCCTGCCGCATTGCACGAACGGGTGGAATTGATCGACCGTGTCGGCGAAGCCGCGTACCACACGCTGGTTGGCGGCATTGATGTCGCCCTCGATCCGCTGGTGTTCAGCGGTGCCACCACCACGCTCGACTGTCTGCATGCTGGCCTGCCGGTAATTACCCGTCCGGGCACGCTGCCGCATACGCGCTCCAGCCTCGCGATTCTGGCGCATCTCGGTCTTGACGAACTGATCGCACACAGCGATGACGACTTCGTCACCGGTGCCGTCGATCTGTTGCGCAACGACGCGCACCGCCACGCGCTATCGGCACGCCTGCCCGCTCTGGTCACGCATTCGTCGCTGACTGATCCGACGCGCTTCATGCCGTTATTCGAAGCCGCGCTGCGCGATGCCTATGCGCGCACGCTGCAGCAGTGAGCACGCCAACACTGCTGAACTTGCTGTATCTCGACGAGCACCTGCTGGTCGTCGATAAGCCAGCCGGTCTGCTCGCGCACGCCAGCCGCATGGCAGCCGATGTCGATGTCGATCTGCTCGATCAGTTGCGTCGGCACGTTGCTGGCGAGGTGTTCCTGGTGCATCGACTCGATCGTGCGACCAGCGGCGTCGTGCTCGCGGCACGCACGCGTGAAGCAGCCAGTGAACTCGGCAAGCAATTCATGGCGCGAAGTATCGAAAAGACCTATCTCGCGGTCTGCCGCGGCTGGCCCGCGGAGACCGGTGAGATCGACTACGCACTCGGCGACGTGCGCCCAAACTCGCCAAAGAAAGCCGCACTGACGCGCTATCGCCGGATTGCAACGGTCGAGGTGCCGATCGCGCTCGGAAAATACCCGCAGCAACGTTACGCATTGATGGCAATCGATCCAGAGACTGGCCGCTATCGGCAGATCCGCAAGCATTTCCATCACATCTCGCATCATTTGATCGGCGACACCAGCCACGGCCGCAGTGAACACAATCGGCTGTTTCAGTCGCAATGGCAGGTCACACGTTTGCTGCTACATGCGCGACGACTGGCCTTCACGCACCCGCATAGCGGCGCAAGGCTGGCGCTCACGGCGGCGCTGGATTCAGGTTTTCAGCGCATCGTCGACGCGTTCGGCTGGAGCGATATCAATATCAACGGCGATGTTTAGAGCGCTGGCTTGGATGCGCATCGATGACGCGATATTCGCCAGAAGCGATGTCGTCCAAGCGGTAATCGCCGGACGCGATGCGGATCAATCGCAACGTCGGCAGTCCAACCGCTGCGGTCATACGGCGAACTTGACGGTTACGACCCTCACCGATCGTCAGTTCCAGCCAGGCATCGGGCACCGACTGGCGCACCCGGATCGGTGGCTCCCGTGGCCACAGGTTTTGCGGCGTATCGATACGGCGCACCTCGGCCGCGCGCGTCGGGCCGTCGTTCAACACGACGCCGCGCCGCAACTCATCGAGTTGCTCGGCACGCGGCTCGCCTTCGACCTGCACGCGATACGTCTTGCGGTGCGCGTGTTTCGGGTCGGTCAAACGATGTGCCAGCGCGCCGTCATCGGTGAGCACCAGCAAACCTTCGGAATCGCGATCGAGGCGCCCAGCGGGATAGACACCGGGCACGTCGATAAAGTCAGCCAAACTGCGACGACCCTGCCCGTCGGTGAACTGGCAGAGGACGTCGTAAGGCTTATTGAACAGGACGATCAATCGCCGGCGGCGGGCTGCGCCGCAGTGTCGTCCGAGGCGTCACCGTCTGCGCTTTCCGACGGCTTGCGGAAGCGCAGGGTCATGCGGTCAGACTCGCCGATCGCCGCATATTTCTCGCGGTCCTTGTCCTTCAGCGCGAAACTCGGTGGCAGCGTCCAAACGCCTTGCGGATGATCCTTGGAGTCGTTTGCGTTCGCGTTGATCTCGCTCTTTTCTTCGAGGATGAAGCCGGCGGCAGTCGCCAACCCGATCACGTAGTCTTCAGTGAGGTAGCCGGTTTCCTTGGTCGCCTCAAGCGAGGTTCCGGCGTTCGCACGGTGTTCGACCACGCCGAGCACACCGCCCGGCTTCAGCACATCGAAGACTGCCTTGAAGTAGTCGCCATCGTTGCCGGCCATCGTCCAGTTATGGACGTTGCGGAAGGTGACCACGGCATCGGCGGAATTGGCTTCGCCGAAGGCCGGTGCCTTGGCGTCGAAGCTGCGCAGTGCGACACGGTCGTACGCCGCTGGATCGCTGGCGAGCTTCGTCGCCAGTTGCTCATTGTTCTTGGCGTAGTAGCCAGGCGCGTCGCTGGCGCCGGTATCCCAGATCGCGGCAACTTCGCTGCCGGCGTCGCGCAGATACGGCGCGAGTATCTCGGTGTACCAAGCGCCGCCGCCGGGGGTGATTTCGATCACTGTCATGTTCGGCTGGATACCGAAAAAGGCGAGCGTTTCCTTGGGATGCCGGTACTGGTCACGCGCCTTGTTGGCGTCCGACCGGTGGCTTCCGGCAAGGATGGCGTCTATCGGATCGGCGGCTGGCGCGGCCACCGGCACAAGCTCATCCGGCGCTGCTGGAATTGCTGCGGAATCGGCCGGCGGGGCGTCGTTGGAACAGGCCGCGAGTGCGGCGACGAGAGCGAGTATCAGGGTCGGGCGAATCTTCATCGACGATCTCCAGGCAGCGAGGGACAAGACGTTGGGGCGAGAGGGTATCAGTCGCAACCGTGGCCGAAGTGGATCGCGTCCCGAGCGGTCGAATTCCCGCTCCGCTCACGTCGTGCCGCAGCGCGCCGACGGCGCACGGGCCAGGGTGACGCGCACCGGGAAGTGGTCGGAACCGAGATCGGGACCGCGTCGGCTGTCGATGCGTCGCCATGCCGCGCTGGCGAGCACTTGGTCGATCGGAATGCCGAGCCATCCGCGCCCCCACGTCGGCCAGGTGGGCACCAGCGCGGTGGCTCGCCGCCAACCTTGCGCGGCAAACGGCGTGAGCGCGGACGACCACGGCGTGGCGTTGAAATCACCAACGATCAACGCCGGCCGCGCGGCGACCGAGAGCTCCGATACGGCAGCAGCCAGCAGTTGATCGCGCAGCACTTTTTCGGGCGGCGAGATCGGCGGCATCGGATGCACGGCACGCACCGCCACACAGCCTTGTGGCGTGTCGACGGCGACGTCGATCGACGCCAGTCCACGCGGGTCATGCAGCACCTGCGCCTGCTGCAACGGGTGGCGCGACAGCAGCGCGATTCCGAACGGATCAGCGGCCGCTTCGATCACGCGATACGGATAGTCCGACCACTGTGACAGGGCCTGCGCATAGGCTGGCGACACTTCCAGGATCACGACCACATCGGCCGGCGCCGCCGTCAACCAGGCCGCCAGCGCGCGCGGATCGCGTGTCGACCAATGCACGTTGGCGCTGATCAGGGTGAATCGTGCGTTGGCCGACCCCGGCACCGCATCGATCAGGCGCGGCGCGGCCGTGATCCAGGGCAGCAGCGACAACAGGCCGAGGACCAGCCAGCGGCGATCCCGCAGCGCGCACGCGACGACGACCGGAACCAACATGATCGCGTGCAGCCATTGCCAGTGCACGGCGAGATCGAGCAGCCAGACAACGTGCCCGCCACGCCCGTGCAGCCACGGCGACGCGAGCGGCAACAGCAGCGCGAATACCAGCAGCGGCAACAACCAACGCGCACGTCGGACGATTGCATCGAGCATGGTTCAATCCCGCAGCGGCAGGAAGATGTCGCTGATCGCCCGATGTTCGGGCACATCCGCAAAGAAAGCCAGACGCTGCAGGCACAGCGGGAAATCGCGCAGCGTCTTTCTGACGCCGATGCGCCACTCTGATTCTTCGGATCAAGTGGTCAACGCGACCTCGGACTTGCATCGCCGTTGCCGGTGATCGTCATTGCAACAACGCCTGCAACGCACCGAGCACGTAATCGCGCAGCGCCGGCTGCGCAGCGGCGACCGGATGTAGATTGTCGTCCATGAAGTTGCTGCGGTCATTGGCGATCGGAGCAAGCAGGAAGGGCAGCAGCGTCGCGCCGTGTTCGTGCGCGAGATCGACGTACATTTGCCGAAACTGTGCGGTGTAATCGGGCCCGTAGTTCGGCGGCAGTTCCATGCCAATCAGCAATACTTGCGCCTTGCGTGCCTTCGCAGCAGTGAGGATGTGCGCGAGATTCTGCTTCGCGAGATCGAGCGGCAGGCCGCGCAGGCCATCGTTGGCACCGAGTTCGACAACGACAATGTCTGGATGCTGCTCGCTCAGAACCGCATCGATACGCGCGGCGCCGCCGGCGGTGGTTTCGCCGCTGATGCTGGCATTGGCGACGCGCCAGCCATCGGCCTGCAACTGCTGGTCAAGCAGATGCACCCAGCCTTGTTCAGGCGCAAGGTTGTAGGCCGCCGACAAGGAGTCACCGAAGACCAGTACACGTTTTGGCGCCTCGGCCTGTGCCGCAGCAGCACACAGCAACGCGCCCATCACGAAAGCTTGAATTGCAATCTGCGAGAGTGACCGCATCACTCCTGTTTCCTTGACCATGGTCGGACCGCCAATGAATGCTGTGCGTGAGCATGCCACTGCCGACGTGAACGCTGCACCCGTGCTGATCGAGGTGCATCGCTTGACCCGTCGCGTTGCCCTACCCGGCCGCGAACTGACCATCCTCGACGCCGTCTCGTTCGGCGTGATCGCTGGCGAATCGGTCGCGATCATCGGCGCTTCGGGTTCCGGAAAGTCGACTTTGCTGGCACTGCTCGCTGGCCTCGATGTCGCCAGCGAAGGTGATGTTCGCATCGCCGGCATCGGTCTGGCTGCGCTCAACGAAGACGCGCGCGCGCGCTTGCGCGGCGAACGTATCGGCTTCGTGTTTCAGAACTTCCAGTTGCTGCCAGCGCTCACCGCCGTCGAGAACGTGATGTTGCCACTGGAACTCGCCGGGGTCAGCGACCCCGAGACGCCGGCGCGACAGATCCTTGCACGTGTCGGGCTTGGCGAGCGCCTCGATCACTATCCACGCCAATTATCCGGCGGTGAACAGCAACGAGTCGCGATCGCACGCGCGTTCGTGACGCGTCCGCAGATTCTGTTTGCCGACGAGCCGACCGGCAACCTCGACACCGCCACTGGCAACGTCATCGCCGATCTGTTGTTTGAACTCAACCACGCCGAAGGCACAACCCTGATCCTGGTCACGCACGACGAACGACTGGCAGCACGCTGCGCACGTCAGTTGCGGCTGGATGGCGGACGCTTGGTCGGGCGCGCATGAGTCCCGGCGCATCGTTGCTGCGTCTGTCCCTGCGGCAACTGCGCCGCGACCTCGCCTCGGGTGAATTGCGTGTGCTGTTCGCGGCGCTGGTGTTGGCGGTCGTCGCGGTGACGGCGGTTGGCTTCGTGACCGATCGTGCCACGCGCGCACTGTCGCTCGAAGCCAATCGACTGCTTGGTGGTGATGCGGTGCTACGTGCCGACGGCCCGATTCCCGAGCCGCTGCGACAAGCGGCGAATGATCGCCGCCTGCAACACAGCGAGATCTGGACCTTCAACAGCATGCTGCGCGCCGGCGACGCGCTCAAGCTCGGCGAAGTGCGGGCACTCGGGCCCGGGTATCCGCTACGCGGCGAATACCGCCTGCGCGGTGAAGATGGACGCGACCGCAGCCACCGCGGCGCACCGACGCTCGGCACCGCTTGGTTATCGCGCGCCGGCGCTGACGCGCTCGGCCTCACTGTCGGCGACCGCGTCACGCTCGGAGCGAGCGAATTCACGCTATCGGCGCTGGTCGTGCAAGAACCCGACGCCGTACTCGACTATTTCAATACCGCACCGAAGATCTTCATTGCGCTCGACGATCTCGGCACGACTGGCCTGATCCAACCCGGTGCACGCATCGTTTATCGATTGGTCGTCGCCGGCGACGAGTCCGCCGTGCGCGATTTTCTGAATACGACAAGACCGCTGATCGGTCGTGGCCAGCGCATCGAAACTGCCGCCGATGCGCGCCCGGAAGTGCGCAGCGCGCTTGATCGCGCCGATCGTTTCCTGGGCCTAGCCGCGCTGGTGTCGGTGGTGCTGGCCAGCATCGCGGTGGCGATGGCGGCGCGCCGACACAGCGCACGTCATCTCGACGACGCGGCGGTGCTGCGCTGTCTCGGTGCCAGCCAGCGCACGATTGCGTCCCTGCATCTGCTGGCGCTGACGCTGTTAACGGTTCTGGCGTCGATCGTCGGTGTTGCGCTCGCGTTCGCGCTGCAATGGTTTGCTGGTGGCAGCTTGGCGCGCACGCTCGGCATTACGGTACCGGCAGCCGGTGTGATGCCGGCGTTCTACGGTGTGGCGGTCGGCTTCACCGTGTTGGTCAGTTTCGCACTGCCTCCGATACTGGCCTTGCGCCATGTCCCGGCGCTACGCGTACTGCGCCGTGACCTGCCGTTGGTCGAACCCAGCGCCTTGCTGACCAGCAGCATCGGACTGGGCGGGTTGATCGCTTTGCTGTGGTGGAAGTCGGGTTCGGCACAACTCGCGAGTAGCCTGCTCGGTGGCCTCGCCCTGGCATTCATTGCACTCGCCGCACTCGCCGCATTGTTGTTGTGGACGCTTCACGGGCTGCGCCGCCGGATGCGCGGTGCATGGCGCTATGGCCTCGCCAACCTGTCGCGACGAGCTGGATCGAGCCTGGCGCAAATCGCTGCGATCGGCCTTGGCTTGACCGTGCTGCTGCTACTCGGACTGGTGCGCTCGGACTTGCTGGCACGCTGGCGTGAATCCATTCCCGACGACGCACCCAACCAATTCGTGATCAACATCCAGCAAAACCAGGTGGACGGCTTGCGCGCACTCATCGCTGAACAGCGATTATCGGAAGCGACGCTGTTCCCGATGGTGCGCGGTCGCCTCGCAACAGTGAACGGGCGAGTGGTCAGTGGCGACAACTACGATGAACGCGGTGAACGCGCGCGTCGGCTGGCGGAGCGCGAGTTCAACTTGAGCGCGGCGACGCGCTTCGCCGACGACAACGTCGCCACCGAGGGCGATTTATGGACGACCGACACCCTGGCGCAAGCGCAGTGGTCGGTCGAGGAAGGCTTCGCGAAGTCGCTCGGCTGGCGCGTCGGCGACCGCGTCGCCTTCGATGTCGGCGGTCAACGTGTCGAGGCCCCGATTACCAGCCTGCGCAAAGTGAAGTGGGAGAGCTTCCGCCCGAACTTCTTTGTGCTTGGTACGCCAGCAACCATCGCGACGTTGCCGACCAGTTACATCACCAGCCTGCACGTTCCGGAGTCGCGACGCAGCGCGGTGAATGCATTGGTCGATCGCTTTCCGAACTTGAGCGTGATCGACATCGGCGCGGTGTTGACGCAAGTGAAGGCCACCGTTGATCAGGTCACGGAAGTGGTCGAACTGGTGTTCCTGTTTACGCTCGCGGCCGGAGTGCTGGTGCTCGCCGCTGCCATCCATGCCAGCCAAGACGAGCGCCTACGCGAAGGCTCAGTGATGCGCGTGCTCGGCGCGCGACGTGCGCAGTTGCGGCTGGCGCAACTCTCGGAATTCCTGGTCATCGGATTAATCGCTGCCACGGTTGCAGTGATTGCGGCGAATGGCATCGCTGCCAGCATCGCGGTGCACGTACTGGCGTTGCCGTGGACGCCGAATCTGCGCCTGAGTCTGGAGATCGCGGCGAGCGGACTCGCGCTGGTGTTGGCGGCGGGTGCGTTCAGCACGCGGCGAACGGTGGCTGCACCACCCGCCGAGACGCTACGTGCGCTCGCCTAAACATCCCGCTGCTTGGGAATGACGCATCGCTCGTGATGACCGATCAATCGAGCTTCTTTAACCACTTCAGCAGCGGCGCCCAGTCGTGTTGGTGCGAGCGGGTCTGTTCGCTGTGATAGTCGAACACGCTTTTGCCGAGACCGGCGAGCAATACGTAGCCCTGCGAGTCCCGCAGTTCGGCCACCACCGGGAACGGTGACTCCTTGAGCCGCGCGACCGCCATCTGCGTGGCATTGGTCCACGGTTTGGTGCGGTTGGCGACGATCGCAATCGGGAATTTCTTGCGCTTCAGCGCCGGCAGTTGCGCCAGTTCCGCAAAGAATGCTTCCGTCGCTTCAAGATCAATGACCGAAGGCATCACCGGAATGACCAAGGCATCGGCGGCTTCGAGCAACTCGGCCACTTCCGAAACACGGATGCCGGCAGCGGTATCGACAATGCAGCGCTTGGTTCCGCTCGGCACCTTGGCGGCAACTTTTGATCCCGGCTTGGCGGCCATACCCAGCACCGGATGCGCGAGCACCGAACGTTTTTCGGCCCAGTGCAGTGACGAGCCCTGCCGGTCGCAGTCGATCAACGCAGTTTCCTTGCCCGCCGCCGCATAAAACGCCGCCAGATTGGTCGCGACCGTGGTCTTGCCGCAACCGCCTTTCGGACTCGCAATCAGGATCGTGCGCATCGCTTATCTCCACTACCGTTGTGCAGAAGATAGCGGCAGCGGGGCAATGGACCAAACCGAAGTGCTGCCACGCGTGCGATCAGTCGAGAAACGCTGCTTTCACTGACCGCAGCAACTGTGCCGGATCGGTGACAGGCAATCGGGCCGATATCCCTGCGCAATAGTCCAGATGATGGTGCCGCCTAGACCTTGTGCGCGGACATAGCTGCCCTTGGTCGCGGTCAACGTCGCGTTCGCGTTCGGGATCAGTCGCCCGACCATCAAATGCGTCAGCGACGGGAAATCGATGTTCGCGGTTGGCAGCAAATTGCGTTCGTAGCCGACGTGGTAACCCATCACCCAGCGCGGTGAAACGGGTGGTGCGCTGCCGCTCTCGAAACCATCAACGAACAACGGTGTCTCTGGAGTCGCCACGCCGTCTTCCGCGAAGTAGCGCCAGAATGCCGATGCCGCCTGTGGCCACAACGCATGGGCCAAACCGTCGATCGCACACCATTCGACCGGCCGCGTGCATTGGTCGTAGGCCACGCAAGGCGCTGGCGTCGTGTTGCTCGTGGTGGCGGCACAGTTCTGGGTCGCGAGATGGTTGTTGCGAATGGCTTGGCCGGTCGCGTAATCGACGCCATTGGTCTGGTCCAGCTTGCCCCAGATCAACATCGTGCCGGGCAGATTGCAACTGACGCCGCCATTGCCGGTGTAGGTGAAATCGTTGTCAACCGGATACAGCGACCCGGAATGGATGCCGAGCTTGCGCACGACACCGGCACCCAGCCGACATCCCAGCGCCTGCGCCATCGTGCCGCCACCGCTGAAGCCGACCAGATACACCCGCGCTGGATCGATGGTGATGCCGGCCACACCGTAGTTTGCGATGATCGCCTGGACGAAGCGACCTTCGTGGCCGCGACCGGCATCGGTCCAATACTCGAACGTCCCACCTTGTGCGCTGAGGTAGCTGAACGCTGCCGCTCCGTTGGCCTGCGCTTCCAGCGGCAGCGCGGCGCGGATGCCTGCCGCGTTGCCGCCATCGCCATGCAGCACGAGCAGCAGCGGCAAGGGTTGGGCGCTGCCGCCATCCGGATAACTGTGCAAGGTGGTGCGCTGGATCGCGTCAACCGTGTAGTTCCTCGACACCGTCGCATAGCCACCGCCCAGGACGGACGCCGACCAGCCCAGCAGGATCACCCACACGCAACGCACGACGGTTCGCTCCACGGTCGACACTCCTGAGCGCCGAATGACGCGCATTCCACACCATACGTCGCTCGGATGCACGGGCTGACACGGCGACAGGATCGCCGGCCCCGAACATTCGTTGGGGCCGCGGCCAAGGCCGGCTGCTAAACTCGACGACCCCATTTTGCCGCCCGAGACTCGACATGGCCGTACCCGCCGAGCAGTTGGACCGTTCCTACACGCTGGACGACAAGTACACGCGCCGCGAAGGCCGGATTTTCCTGTCCGGCGTACAGGCCCTGGTGCGACTACCGATCATGCAGGCGCTGCGTGACGCGGCAGCGGGCGTGAATACCGGCGGCTTCATCTCCGGCTATCGCGGATCACCCCTTGGCGGCTTCGACCTCGAACTTTGGAAGGCGAAGAAACACCTCGAATCGCACAAGGTGAAGTTCCAGCCCGGCATCAACGAAGACCTCGGTGCGACCATGGTCTGGGGCTCGCAGCAGACCAACCTGTTCGCGGGCGCCAAGTACGACGGCGTGTTCTCGATGTGGTACGGCAAGGGTCCGGGCGTCGACCGTTGCGGCGACGTGTTCAAGCACGGCAATGCTGCCGGCACCTCGAAATTCGGCGGTGTGCTCGCGCTCGCGGCGGACGACCACGCCTGCCGCTCGTCGACGCTGCCGCATGGCTCCGAACATGAATTCGTCTCGGCGCTGATGCCGATCCTGAATCCGGCCGGCGTGCAGGACATTCTCGACATGGGCCTGCTCGGTTGGGCGATGTCGCGCTTCACCGGACGCTGGGTCGGCTTCAAGACCATCGCCGAAACGGTCGAGTCCTCGGCTTCGGTCAACGTCAACCCGCACCAACTCGACATCGTGCTGCCAGACGACTTCGCACTGCCGAATGGCGGCCTCAACATTCGCTGGCCAGACCCGCCGCTCGATCAGGAAATGCGCCTGCACAAGTACGCGGTCTCAGCCGCTGAGGCGTTTGCTCGCGCTAACCGCATCGACAAGACGGTGATTGATTCGCCGCGTGCGCGCTTCGGTATCGTCACTACCGGCAAGAGTTACCTTGACGTGCTGCAAGCGCTCGACTACCTCGGCATCGACCGGCGTATGGCCGAGGACATCGGCATTCGCGTCTACAAGGTCGGCATGACCTGGCCGCTGGAGCCGATCGGCATCCGCAACTTCGCGCGCGGTCTCGAAGACATTCTGATCGTCGAGGAAAAGCGCAGCTTCATCGAATCGCAGATGAAGGAAGCGATGTACAACTGGGATCATGCGACGCGCCCAAGCATCGTCGGCAAGCACGATTAAAGCGGCGCGTGGATTTTGCCCAGCACGAACGAACTCACCCCGGCCACGATCGCTGGCGTCATCGCCAAGCGCCTGATGCGCTTCCATCGCAGCGAGGCGATCGAACAGCGCCTGAAGTG
>Ga0073899_10000286_pt1 | contig 46976 bp, 23 predicted proteins | sample KloWWTmetaKNB5Ph_FD_88975 | JGI IMG/M metagenome (GOLD analysis project Ga0073899, IMG submission 88975) | Active sludge microbial communities from Klosterneuburg, Austria, studying microevolution and ecology of nitrifiers - Klosterneuburg... | ecosystem: Engineered > WWTP > Aerobic digester >... | reverse complement strand
TCGAAGTGGAAGGCACCGCCCATGCCCTCGAACCACAGCCGGCCATCGCTGGTGCGGGCGCAGGAATACCGGTTGAACTCGTTGCTCGGCAGGCCGTCCTCCGTGGTGTAGGTGACCACCGCTCCGGTGCGTGGGTCGAACCGGCAGAGCCCCTGGTTGGTGCTGACCCACAGGTTGCCGCGCTTGTCACTGAGGATGCCGTACACCACATTGTTCGGCAGGCCCTCGCGCGTGGTGTACGAGGTGAAGGTGCCGGTGCGCAGGTCCAAACGCGACAACCCATCTCCGCTGGTGCCCAACCAAAGCACGTGTTGCGGCTCGGCCGGGTCGGCACAGGTGGCGAACACCATGTCGTTGGGCAGGGATCGCGGATCGTCGGGGTCGTGCTGGAAGACCTTCCATACACCGGTCTCAGGGTCCAGGCCGAGCAGGCCGCTCACCGTGCCCATCCACACCGTGCCGTCGGGCAAATGGGTCATGGACGCTACCGCCAGGTAATCCAACGAACCAAAGGCGAAGGGCGGCGGGTAGCGCCGGATGATCGCGCCGGTCTCCGCATCCACGTGGGTGATCCACCTCACTGTACCGTTCGATCCGGTGGAGACCATCCACACGGTGTTGTCCTGCCCGGGGAACACGCCGTCGTCCACGGTATCCCCAGCCATGGAGGCCACCAGCGTGACGCGATCGCCATCCAGCACGCAGGCCTGCTGTTGTAGTCCGATCCCTGGCTTCACGGTCCATATCCGACCGCGCCTGTCAACGGTACCGCGGTTCCCGAACCCTTCGGGCACCACCGCGATCGTCGTCCCCGGCGACCGATGGACCGGACGCAGGTGATGCGGCGCGGTCGTATGCTGCGACCGCCTCATGATCACCCTTCCAGCCAAGTCCGCAGGGAAGATCCCCAGCACCTCCTTGTCCTTGAACTCCGTGAAGCGTTCGCGGCGCATGTTCCATCGGAAGGCGCCGAAGCCGGGGGAGCTGAACCAGATGGTGCCCGTGGCATCCTGCATGAAGGCCTGAAGCTGGACTCCACCCCGAACCAAGTCGGCGGCCTCCCCAACGGGCATCACGAACTCCTCCGGTCCGTTCGGCAACATGGCCCGGAAGGAGCCCTCAGGGGAGAGGAACCAGAGCCTTCGCCGATCGTCGATCAGATCGAGCGAGTAGATCGGCCGCCGCGTACACCAGAGCGTGTCCACCGATCCGGGATCCCCGGCGGCCATGCTGGTGATCCAGCCCGACTCAGCGCACAGCACCCGCCCCGCAACAGCATCGTTGAGGAGCCAGTTACCGACAAGGTCCGTGAGGTTCCTGATGCTGCGGTACGGGCGGTCCATTGTGTGAACGACATCCCCCGCGGCCGAACGCACGCTCCGGATGGTGTCCATGTTGCTGAACCAGGGCTCACCGTCGGGGCCCGTGATCACCAGCGAGCCTTGCAGGGGTGTGATGGGTGGCTTTAAGGTGCGCGGATCCACCAGCACCGGCCGGCCAGGCCACCGGGGCTCCACCACCCCCACCTGCCCCGTGTTCGTTCGTGTCCAGATGCGCCCGTGCCGGTCCTGCGCAAGGCCCATGGCGCCTTTCGCTTGATCTTCCGAAACGATGCCCTCCACGCGCACATGGGTGAAGCGCCCCGTGCGCGGATCGTAGCGGTCCAGGCCGAAGGGCAACAGGCCCACCCACAACCGGCCTTCGCGGTCCACCAGCAGGCTCGTGATGTGGTCGCTGGCGATGCTGTTGGTGTCCTCGTCCAGGTGCCGGAACACCGTGAACCCATAGCCATCGTAGCGCGCCAGGCCGTCCTTGGTACCGAACCACAGGTAGCCCGTGCTGTCCTGCACGATGGACGAGACCAGGCCCTGTGGCAGCCCGTCGGCCACGGTGATGCCGTCCATGGACAGCCGCACGGTATCGGGTTGCGCCAGGGCCGGTGCGCCGCGCGCCACGGCCGCAAGCAGCAGCAGCCGCAGGGCCGGCCGCAGGCCAGGACGGAACGGGGCAACGAGCGGGCACATGCGCAGGGAAACTTACGCTGCACGATCCGGAAGGCGGGCGTTCCTCATTGGAACCAATGAGCACTGCGCGACGGGGTCATTGGAATGAACGATTGTTCGTCGGGGCGGATCGCAGGTGCTTTGCCAGCACGAAACCGATCGCCATGCGCGCTTCTTCCCCTTCCCCGGTCCGTTCCTTCCTGTTCGCCTGCGCCGTTCTGCTCGGCCTGCACGCCTCCGCCCAGAACTTCTCCGGCTTCAGCTACCAGGCCGTGGTGCGCGACAACCTGGGCGACCCCGTGGCCAACCAGCCGGTGGGCGTGCAGGTCACCATCCAGGTGGGCGCCACGGGCAGCTACGTGGAAACGCACAGCGCCACCACCGACGCCTTCGGCCTCATCGCCCTCACCATCGGGCAGGGCACCCCGGTGGGCGGCTCGGCCATCCCCAGCTTCGCCGCGGTGCCCTGGGACAGCGGCCTGCCCATCGCCTACAGCGTGGCCGTGGACGTGACCGGCGGCACCAACTACACCTTCCTCGGCGGTGGGCCCTTCAATGCGGTGCCCTTCGCCATGCACGCGCTCACCAGCGACAGCACCGCTGCCAGCGCCCCGCAAACGCTCGCCCTCAGCAACGACACGCTCTACATCAGCAACGGCAACAGCGTTGACCTGAGCGGCCTGGCCGATCAACCCGGCTGGGTGCTGAGCGGCGATACGTTGCACAACGACGGCAAGCGTGTTGGCATCGGCACCACCACGCCGGACACCACCCTGCACGTGGTGGGCGGCATCCAATACCAGGACGGCGGCCAGGCCACCGGTAAACTCCTCACCAGCGATGCCCAGGGCAACGCCAGCTGGCAGGCCCTGAGCCCCGAAAGCATCTTCGGCAGCGGCAATGTGCCCGGTGGTAGTGCCATTTGCTTGAACAGCCTCGCCACCATCGCCACCGGATCCCAGCCCGTTTCCGTGGCCGTTTCCGGCAGCCATGCCTATGTGGTGGACCAGAACAGCAACACCATGCGGGTGTTCAACATCAGCGACCCGGCGGCGCCCACCCTCACTGCCACCATTGGTACAGGCTCGGCTCCCGGGTCCGTGGCCATATCCGGCAGCCATGCCTATGTGGTGAACTTCGCTAGTGCCACCATGCAGGTGTTCAACATCAGCGACCCGGCGGCGCCCACCCTCAGTGCCACCATCGCCACCGGATTGTGGCCCTTTTCCGTGGCCGTTTCCGGTAGCCATGCCTATGTGGTGAACAATGGCAGCTACAACATGATGGTCTTCAACATCAGCGACCCGGCGGCGCCCACCCTCAGTGCCACCTTCGCCACCGGATTGTGGCCCGTTTCCGTGGCCGTTTCCGGCAGCCATGCCTATGTGGTGAACTCTAGCAGCTACAACATGATGGTCTTCAACATCAGCGACCCGGCGGCGCCCACCCTCAGTGCCACCATCGCCACCGGATCGGGTCCCTGGTCCGTGGCCGTTTCCGGCAGCCATGCCTATGTGGTGAACACGAGCAGCAACAGCATGCAGGTGTTCAACATCAGCGACCCGGCGGCGCCCACCCTCACTGCCACCATCGCTACCGGATGGGGTCCCACGGCCGTGGCCGTTTCCGGCAGCCATGCCTATTTGGTGCATTCGGGCAGCAACAGCATGATGGTGTACAACATCAGCAACCCGGCGGCGCCTAGCCTCAGTGCCACCATTGCCACGGGCTCGGCTCCGTGGTCCGTGGCCGTTTCCGGAAGCAACGCCTATGTGATGAACCGGTACGACAACACCATGCAGGTGTTCAACCTGTTCTGCCCGCCGAACATGGTGACGATCGATCCCGTGACCGGTGAATTCACCACGCAGCCCTTGACCGGGCTCACCCAGAACGGCAGCGCGGCGGGCAATACACCGTACTGGAACGGAACGCAATGGGTGACGAACTCGAGCAACATCTTCAACAACGGGGGCAACGTTGGCATGGGTACCAACACGCCGGCGAACAGGTTGGATGTGGAGGGTGGCCTGGCCGTGGGTGGCTCCTACTCCGGCTCCACCGCCGCACCCGCCAACGGTGCGATCATCGAAGGCAACGTGGGCATGGGCACCACCACGCCGGCGAACCGGTTGGATGTGGAGGGCGGCCTGGCCGTGGGCAACGCCTACTCCGGCTCCACCGTCGCACCCGCCAACGGTGCGATCATTGAAGGCAATGTGGGCATGGGTACCACCACACCAGCGAACAGGTTGGATGTGGAGGGCGGCCTGGCCGTGGGCAGTTCCTACTCTGGCTCCACCGTCGCACCCGCCAACGGTGCGATCATCGAAGGCAACGTGGGCATCGGCACCACCACGCCGGCCAACAAGTTGGACGTGGAGGGCAGGCTGGCCGTGGGCAGCTCCTACTCCGGCTCCACCGTCGCACCCGCCAACGGTGCGATCATTGAAGGCAACGTGGGCATCGGTACCGCCACACCGGCCGCAAAGCTGGATGTGGCCGGCACCGTGAAGATCGCCGACGGTACACAAGGCACCGGCAAACTCCTCACCAGCGATGCCCAGGGCAACGCCAGCTGGCAGGCCCTGAGCCCCGAAAGCATCTTCGGCAGTGGCAGTGTGCCCGGTGGCGCCATTTGCTTGAACAGCCTCGCAACCGTCGCCACCGGATGGGGTCCCCTTTCAGTGGCCTTCTCCGGAAACAACGCCTATGTGGTGAGCCAGTACAGCAACTCCATGCAGGTGTTCAACATCAGCGACCCGGCGGCGCCCACCCTCAGTGCCACCATTGCTACAGGCTCGACTCCCTGGTCCGTGGCCATTTCCGGCAGCCAGGCCTATGTGGTGAACTATGGCAGCAGCAACATGATGGTGTTCAACATCAGCAACCCGGCGGCGCCCACCCTCAGTGCCACCATCGCCACCGGATCGGGTCCCGCTTCAGTGGCCGTCTCTGGAAGCAACGCCTATGTGGTAAATTACAACAGCGCCACCATGCAGGTGTTCAACATCAGCAACCCGGCGGTGCCCACCCTCAGTGCCACCATTGCCACCGGATCCCAGCCCAGGTCCTTGGCCGTTTCCGGCAGTCATGCTTATGTGGTGAATCAGAGCAGCAGCACCATGCAGGTGTTCAACATCAGCAACCCGGCGGCGCCCACCCTCAGTGCCACCATCGCCACCGGACCGGATCCCCAGTCCGTGGCTGTTTCCGGAAGCAACGCCTATGTGGTGAATTACAACAGCGCCACCATGCAGGTGTTCAACATCAGCGACCCGGCGGCGCCCACCCTCAGTGCCACCATCGCCACTGGATCCGAGCCCTTTTCCGTGGCCGTTTCCGGCAGCCATGCTTGTGTGGTGAACAACGGTAGCAACAACATGCAGGTGTTCAACATCAGCAACCCGGCGGCGCCCACCCTCAGTGCCACCATCGCCACCGGGTCGAATCCCCAGTCCGTGGCTGTTTCCGGCAGCCATGCCTTTGTGGTGAATGCGACCAGCAACACCATGCAGGTGTTCAACCTGTTCTGCCCGCCGAACATGGTGACGATCGATCCCGTGACCGGTGAATTCACCGCCCAGCAACTGGCCGGGCTCACCCAGAACGGCAGCGCGGCGGGCAATACGCCGTACTGGAACGGAACGCAATGGGTGGCGAACTCGAGCAACATCTTCAACAACGGGGGCAACGTGGGCATCGGCACCACCAACCCCATCGCACCCCTGCACGTGGTGCCGAACGGCTCCAACTCCTATTCCAGCCTGCCCATCACCTTCTTCAATTACGGCTCCGTTCTCCAGAACATCAACTGGGTCCCGGTCACCATGGCGGGCTACTTCCAAGGCAATCTGATGGTCACTCAAGCGGTGATGACCACCAACGGCGCGCTCACCGTCTCCGATCGACGGTTGAAGAAGATCGTGGGCCGCACCGATACGGAGGAGGACCTGGCCGTCCTGGACCGGATCCAGGTGACCGATTACACCTTCATCGACAGCATCACCCAAGGCAATTCCGTGCAGAAGAAGGTGATCGCGCAGGAGCTCGAGGAAGTGTACCCGAACGCCATCAGGTACAACCAGGACCACATCCCGGACATCTACTCGCTGTCCAGCGCCGTGCGCAGCGCGGAGGGCAAGCTGGTCGTCACCCTGGCGAAGCCGCACGGCCTGGTCCAAGGCGATCAACTGAAGTGGATCGAAGAGAACGGCACGGAGCACTTCGACAGCGTATCCTGCGTGATCGATGCGCACACCTTCGAACTGCCCAGCGCGGAACCCCGGTCGCGGATCTTCGTGTGGGGCCGGAAGGTGAACGACCTGCGCACGGTGGACTATGACGCCGTGACGATGCTGAACGTGAGCGCCACACAGGCGCTCCATAAGCTGGTCCGCGCGCTGCAGGAGCGGAACGAGGCCCTGGAGCAGCGGAACAGCTTGCTGGACGCCGAGCTGGAAGGGATGAGGGCGCAACTGGAGGCGAACACCGCGCTGATGCTGAAGCTGCAGAGCGTCTTGGATGCGCAGACCCGCAAGTGATCGTGATCACCGCACAACACACGGGATCATGAACACACGAACTCATCGGAGTGCTCTGCGCCGCGTGATCGCGCTCGCCACGCTGGTGCTTACCATCCGGCTGCAGGCGCAGGTGCTCATCGGCACGGATGGTGGCACCTCTGTTCTACCGAACACCACCATCAGCTGGTCGGTGGGCGAGCCCTTCATCGGCACGGGCACCGCGGGCAATGGTGCGATGACCCAAGGGTACCAGCAGCCTGCCGATCGCCGGATCCGTTGTTCCGTGAGCGGATCGACGTTCTGCGGAAGCGGGAGCGCCCTGGTGATGATCACCTACAGCACGGCCAGGCCGTTCGCTCCGGGCAATGTGTTCACCGCGCAGCTCAGTGACGCGTTCGGCAGTTTCGTCGGTCCGGTCCCGATCGGGAGCGTGAGCGCCACCGGGAGCGGGACGATCAACGCCGCCGTTCCTGCGGTCGCGCCCGGCACCGCGTACCGCATCCGCGTGGTGAGCAGTGCCCCGGCGATCATCGGCGTTGACAATGGGGTGGACCTGACGATCGGAGCGGCCGTGCCATACTATGCGGACGTGGACGGCGATGGCGCCGGGGACCCGGACAGCGACACGCTGACCTGCGCGCCACCGATCGGCTACGTGGCGGACAACACCGACGGCTGCCCCACCGATCCCTTGAAGTCCGCCCCCGGCCAATGCGGTTGCGGTGAAGTGGACAGCGACACGGACAACGACCTCACGGCCGACTGCAACGACGGCTGCCCCACCGACCCGACCAAGACCTGGGAGGGCATCTGCGGCTGCGGCGTGCCCGACGTGGACGGCGACGGCGACACGGTGATGGACTGCCTGGACGGCTGCCCGACGGACCCCGACAAGGTGGCGCCGGGCGTGTGCGGTTGTGGCACGCCGGACACGGACACGGATGGCGACACCACGCTGGACTGCAACGACCTGTGCCCGCTGGACCCCAACAAGACCGCGCCCGGCACCTGCGGCTGCGGCCAGGCGGAACCGGGTTCCGCCTGCAACGACGGCGACCCGCTGACGGGCAACGACCAGGTGAACGCCAGCTGCCAATGCGTGGGCCAGCCGCTGGACTGCGCCGGCGTGCCGGGCGGATCGGCGCTGCCGGGCACCCCGTGCAACGATGGCGATGCCAACACCATCAACGACGTGTACGACGCCACCTGCATTTGCGCCGGCACCCCGGCCAACGCGGGCGTGCAGCTCACCCTCAGCACCGATGCCGCCGCCGCACAGACCAGCTGGGAGATCATCCCCCAAGGCGGCGGAACGGCCGTGTGCAGCGGTTCGGGCTATGCGAACAACAGCACCCAGGTGCTCGGCTGCCCCATCGTGGCAGGCTGCTACGAGCTGCGCGTGCTGGACAGCTTCGGCGATGGCATGAGCACCGGCGGCTATGTGCTGCGCGATGCCAACGGCCAGCGCATCATCGACAACGCCGGTGACGGGGTCTTCACCTTCGAGAGCCGCATCGCCAACAACGGCGGCTTCTGCCTGCCCCTGGGCACCGACCGCCTGCGCGCCAGCCGCTGCGACCTGGAGAGCCTGCTGCCCACGGATTGGATCGCCGCCGAGGAGAACCCCGCGGTGAGCGCCCAGTTCGGCGTGGGCAACCAGGCCGATGACGGCTACCAGTTCTGGTTCTTCAACCCCGACGGCGGGTACAGCCGACGCATCCTGGTCACCCATGCCAGCGCCAGCTACCTGTTCCCGGCGGGCGCGACGCGCGCGTGCCACCTGGGCTTCGCCGGCATCGTCACCAACCCCCTCCCGCAGCAGCAGCTGCTGAACGTGCGGCTGCGCGGCCTGGTCAACGGGGCGTATGCGGCGTTCGGCCCCGCGTGCCGCCTGCGCATCGGCGCTGCCTGCACCACCACGCAACTGACCAACAACCCCTTGAGCAGCGAGCACTCCTGCGGCGTCACCCGCAGCTTCGGCGGTGCGGACAAGCTGTTCGCGGACGCGGTGCCCGGTGCCAACCGCTACCGGTTCCGGTTCGAACGCATCGGCGGCGGCTTCACCCGGATGATCGCGAGCAGCTCGCGGGTCCTCACCCTCAAGTGGAACACGCTGCCCCTGGTGGCGGGCGACAGCTACACCGTGACGGTGGCGGCCAGCTACGATGCGGGCGCCACCTGGTGCCCGACCGGCGCCGCCTGCACGGTGGCCATCACCGCTCCGGCCAGCGCACAACAACGGTCCGAAGTGTCGACCTCCACCGATCTGCTGGTCTTCCCCAACCCCAACCGCGGCGATGTCGTGAACGTGCTGGCCGATGGCCTGCCGATCGGGACCACCACGGCCGACCTCTCCGTCACCGACCTCTTCGGCAAGCTGGTTCAAAGTGTCCAGGTGCCGGTGACCGATGGCACGGTGCGTCAAGTGATCGACCTCAGTGGTCGCACGGCCTCGGGCGTTTACTTGGTGGTCCTGCGTGTGGAGGGGACCGAGCAGGTGCGGCGGTTGGTGGTGCACTAGGGGTCCGGTGATCCCGGGCAGGATCCCTGGATCACTGGAAATCCCGACCTTTGCGGCCCGAATTCAGGAGCCATGAAGGAGATCGCCGAAAGCCGCGCCCTGCTGGGGGCCACCGCGGACCTGTCGCTGAAGGAGCTGAACAGCCTGTACAAGGGGCTGATGAAGCAGCACCACCCCGACCGCTTCACCGACGAGGCGGAGCGCACCGCGGCCGAGGCGATGAGCCAGCGCATCATCGCGGCGTACAAGCTGCTGGAGGGCCTGCATCCGGAGACGCGGGCCGCACGGGCCGAGGAGTTCGAGCGCACCCTCGCCAGTGGCATCGCGGGCTGGCAGTACAAGGGCCGGGTGCTGAGCCTCACCTTCGGGGATGGCAGCGAGCACGCGTTCGTGGGCGTGCCAGCGAACACGTACAACAAGTTCGTGGGGACCGATGCCACGCCGCGTTTCGTCCGACGCCACCTGATCGGGACGTTCCCGCAACGGCGGGTGAGCAGTGCCGTGGCGGTCTAGCGCATTTCGACCACCGGGGTGGTCCCTGTCCGTTCGCGGGCTATCTTGGTGGCATGGTAAAGCCCGGTCATCGTTCGATGCGCCGTCGTCGCCAGGACCGGATGACGATGGAGCGTGTGACGCCGGTGCGCGACGGACGCACCCGCGGGTCGCGGGTCGCCTGCCATTGGCGCGATGGCGCCGGTGAGCTCCACATCGCCGAGCTATCGGCGGCGCAGAGTTGGCCCTTCCTTCATGGTCCTGCGGTGCGCTGAGCCTTATCGGCCGATGGAGGCCTGGTCCGCCTTCACCACCTTGAACTCGGTGCGGCGGTTGGCCTGGTGCTCCTCCTCGTTGCACTTCACGCCGTCCCGGCAGTCATTCACCAGCCGTTCCTCTCCGTAGCCCATGGCCTGGATGCGGGCGGGGTCGGCACCACGGCGGATCAGGTAGTTCACGGCGCTGTTGGCCCGCGCATCGCTGAGCACCAGGTTGTAGGGCACGCTGCCGCGCGCATCGGTGTGTGCGCTGAGCTCGAAGCTGAGGTGCGGATTGTCGTTGATCAGCTGCACCACGCGGTCGAGCTCCTTGGCGGCATCCAGGCGGATGTCCCACTTGTCGTAGTCATAGTAGATGTTGTTCAGCACGAAGCTCTGGCCCACCTGCGCACCTTGCAGCTGGATGCCGTGGTGCAGCGTATCGGAACGCAGCAGGCCCTTGGTGCTCAGGTCGATCGTGCGCGTGAGGTGGTCGGCATGCCCGGCCTTGATGCGGTAGTCGGTGTTCGCCTTCAGGGGGAATGAGAAGGCCCCATTGGGACCGGTGATGACCGTGACGTCCTCGTTCAACGTGAGGTCCGTGAGGGTGACGTGCACGTTCGGCAGGAAGAGCCCGGAATCGCCCACGACCTCACCTTCCACGAAGAAGGTGGGTTCATAGGCCCAGAACACGTACACCTGGTCGCTGCCTTCGCGGTTGCTGCTGAGGTAGCCGCCCTGCTCGGTGCTGTCCAGCACCAGGCCGAAGTCATCGAACGGCGTGTTGAGGGGGGCATTGAGGTTGCGCGGTGTGCTCCACCCATCATTCTCCGGATGGGTCTCGAACACATCAAGTCCGCCCATGTTGCGGTGCGCGGTGGAGGAGAAGTAGAGCGAACGACCGTTCACCACGGGGAAGAGCTCGTTGCCCGGGGTGTTCACCGTGGGCCCCAGGTTCACCGGCGCGGTCCAGCCGGCACCCCGGTCCTCGCTCATCCAGATGTCGGAACCGCCCAGCCCGCCGGGCCGGTCGCTCACGAAGTACATGGTCCGGCCATCGGCGCTCAAGGCGGGATGTCCGGTGCTCCAGTCGGGACTGTTGTAGGGGAAGTCGATCAGGTCGCTCCACTGCCCCGTACTGTCGAGCGTGGCGCGGAACAGCATCAGGTGGCTGGTGTTCGCGGCGTCCTTCATCAGCTTGCGCTTCAGGTAGTCGCTCCGTGTGAAGAAGAGCGTCCGCCCGTCCGGGGAGACCACGGCCGGGCCTTCATGGTAGGGACCGTTCACTGCGCCGGGCAGGGGCACGGCCTCGGTCCAGGTCACCACCGTGCGTTTGTTCACCGTGTACAGGTCCATGTAGGAGAGGCCGTCCCAGGGGTCGGCCTTGGCTGCCGGTGCGGGACGTTCGCCCACCACCAGGAGGCCCTTGCCGTGGGGGCGCGGGCTGAAGGCCGTGGTGAGGCCCGGCAGCGTGAGCCTGTTCACGATGTACCTGCCGCTGTCGGTATGGAAGAGGGCCACATCCCGGGTGGAGGCGAAGAGGTCCTGGGCACGGCGGTCCTCGGGCGTTTCCTCGAGCACGCGCAGGAAGAGCGCACCCGCCGCGTCCGTCGCTCCGGAGGAGAGCAGGACCTGTCCGTAGCGCAGCGCGGTGTCCCCGCTGAGGCGTTGCGTGGCGTCCGCCAGGGCATAGAACTCGCGTGCGCGGTGCGGATCGTTCCGATGGTAATGGGCCTCGGCCAGACGGAGCTGGGCGCGGCGGTCGGGTGAGCTGCGCAAGGCGCGGTCGTAGTGTTCGGAGGCCTTGCGGTACTGCATCAGGTCGAAGGCCTTGTCACCCTTGTGCAGGTGCAGGCTCGCGCAGGAGGTCAGCAGGGCCGCGCCGGCCAGAAGGAGGGTGTGGCGCACGATGGGGCTCATGGTCAGAAGTAACGGGGTGACTTGATGCGGATGGGGTCCTTGCCGAGGTCGATGCCGAGCATCACCTCATGGGAACCTCCGCTGAACCGGCGCAGGCGCGATGTGGTCATGTCGTAGGCATAGCCCACGCGGAACACGGGCGTGATCTGGTACTCCACCATGGCGATCGCGCCGTCGCCGGTGCGGTAGCCGGCCCCCACCCAAAGCCGTTCGCGGAACAGCACGTTGCAGTTGATGTCGGCCTGGGGTGGCGCCGCGGGCTCCACCTTCAGGAGGATGGAAGGCTTGATGTCGATGCTCTCGCTCACCGGGAACACGCGGCCGGCATGCAGGTAGAAGTGACGCGTGAAGTAGTCGTCCACCACGGTGGTGTTCGCCTGGCTCACCTGGTCGTCGGCGCTGTAGAGATTGGGCACCGAGAGGCCGACGTACGTGCGTGGGTCGTGCCAGTAGAGGCCGAAGCCGAACTTGCCCACCAGCGCGTTCTTCAGGTTCTGCGCGTACACCGCATCATCCTCGTCCCAGTAGGTGAGCTCGCTGAGGCGCGCGGAGTACACCGACAGCCCCGCCCGGAGACCGAAGGCCAGGCGGCTCGCACCACCGGTGCGGATGCTGTAGGCATAGTGGCCGGAGATGTCGAGGTCGCGGCTGATGCCGATCTGGTCATGCACCACCGAGAGCCCGAGGCCCATGCGGTTGTTCCAGAGCGGACCGTCCACGGCGGCCATGCTCGTGCGTGGCGCGCCGGGCATGTTCGTCCATTGCTCACGATGGAGCAGGCTGCCGCTCACGTAGGGATGGCTGCCGGCATAGGCCGGATTGAGGAAGAGCCCGTTGAACATGTACTGGCTCACCATCACCTCCTGCTGGGCGCGGAGCGGGGCTCCGGCGAGCAGGACGAACAGCAGGGGCAGGATGCGGTGCATGGCGGAGGGTGTTGTCGTTCGTTCCATGGAGCGGTTCATCGGCGGAGGTCCACGTAGTTCTGCATCGGTGCGCCGTCCGGGGTCAGCGTCAGCACCACGAAGTAGGTGCCGTTGGGCAGGGGCTCACCCTGCTGGTTCTCGCCGCTCCAGTCATTGGTGTAGCGCACGCGGTGGTACACCACGTTGCCCCAGCGGTTGTAGATGATGATGCGGTTGTCCGGATAGGCCTCGAGACCCTGCACCACGTAGCTGTCGTTGCTGCCATCCCCGTTCGGGGTGAAGCCCGTCGGCATCACCACGTCCATGGGTTGGTCAAGGGTGAAGGAGAGGGTGATGGAGCAGCCGTTCGCATCGGTGATCGTGACGGTGTACGTACCGGCGGCCAGACCGTTCACCGAAGCTTCATCCGCACCGGTGCTCCACGCGAAGCTGTACGGCGCCGTTCCACCATCGGGGGTCACCGTGATGCTGCCATCGTTGCTGCCGTGGCCACTGAGGTTGTAGCCGTTGGAGTAGGTCACCACCAGGCTGTCCACGGTCAGTGTGGCGCCATCGTTCACGGTGAACGCACTGTTCCAGCTGCATCCGGCGGCATCGCTCACCGTGACCGTGTAGGTGCCTGCGGCCAGTCCGCTGAGGTCCTCGGAGCCGGCGCCGGTGTTCCACAGGAAGTTGTAAGGCAACGTACCGCTCGTGACGGTGAGGTCGATGGCCCCCGTGGCCACGGCCAGGCAGCTGGCATCGTTCACGATGGCTTCGGCGACGAGCGCAGGTCCGCCCTCCACCTGCACGGACAGTGCGGCGATGCAGCCGTTGAGGTCGGTGATGGTCACCGCGTAGGTGCCGGCGCTGACGCTGCTGAGGTCCTCGCTCATCGCGCCATGCGCCCAGTCGAAGGTGTAGGGTGCGCCGCCCCCCTGGACGGTGAGGTCCACGGCGCCATTGGTCTGGCCGCATCCGGCGGCCGTGGCGCTGTAGGTGGCGTCGATGGCCGTGGCCGCGATGAGGTCCGCGCAGCCCTGGGCCTGGCATCCGTTCGCATCGGTCACCGTGAGGCAGTAGGTGCCTGCACCGAGCGCGGCGATGCTGTCAGCGGTGCTGCTGAAGCTGCCCGGACCCGTCCAGAGATAGGTGTAGCCGCCCGCACCACCGCTGGCCAGCGCTGTGAGGAGGCCGTCGTTGACACCTGCGCAGCTCGTGTTGCTGCCACTGGGGTAGGTGAAGGCGATGGGCATCGGCACCACCGGGGACGGGGCCGTAAGCGTCACGTCCTGCACGCTGACACAGCCGTTCATGTCGGTCACCGTGAGGGTGTAGAGGCCGGCCGCGAGGCCGCTCAGCGTGTCCGAACTGCTGGAGAAGCCGTTCGGGCCGGACCAGGTGAGCTGTTCGCCGCCGTTGCCGCCGAGCACGGTGACGCCCACCGCCGCATCGCTCGATCCGTCGCAGCTCGTGTTGAAGCCGTTGAAGGTGGCGATGTCCAGCAGGGCGGTCAGCGCACTGTCCGGCTCGGTGAGCGTGATGTTCAGAAGCGTTGCGCACTGGTTCGCATCGGTGATCACCACTTCATAGTCGCCGGCGATCACACCGCTCAGGTCCTCGGTGGCGTAGCTGGTGCTGTCGGGCCCGCGCCAGTCGAAGCTGTACGGCGCGGTGCCACCACTGATGGCGAGATCGATGGTGCCGTCGCTGCCGCCCAGGCAGCTGATGTTCGTGCCACTGGGGAAGGCCTGAGCCGAAAGGCTGCCGTCCATGGGCTGCGCGGGTTCGCTCAGGGTGAAGCTCGTATCGCGCTGGCAGCCGTTGCCATCGGTCACGGTGAGCGTGTAGGTGCCGGCCACGAGGGCGGTGAGGGTGTCGGCACCGTTCGCGCTGAAACCGTTCGGTCCGCTCCACAGGTGGTCCAACGTGCCGGCCCCACCGGTGGCGAGCACCGCGATCACGCCGGTACTGTCGCCGGCGCAGGCGATGTTGGTGCCTCCGGTCTGGCTCACGTAGGTGCTGAGGTCGATCGGTGCGCTGGCCGACATCGTCGTGCTCCAGCTTCCGCTGCAGGAACCGGCGTCGAGCACTGTCACTGCGTAGGTGCCGCCCGCGAGGCCCGAGGGATCCTCGCTGGTGGACGTGAACCCGTTGGGGCCGCTCCAGGCGAAGGTGTAGGGCAGCACACCGCCGGAGACCTCCAGGTCGATGCTGCCATCGCTTCCTCCATCGCACACGGTCCCGCTGTTGTTGAGCGTGGCCTGCAAGGGCTGCGGCGCGATGAGCAGCGCCTGCTGCGCGCTCGTGCAGCCGTTGTCATCCACGATGGTCACCATGTAGGTGCCTGCGGCCAGGCCGCTGAGATCCTCGGTGACCGCGGCGAAACCGCCGGGTCCGCTCCAGGCGAACTGGTACGGGGCGAGGCCACCGCTCACGGTGAGGTCGATGGTGCCATCCGCGACGCCGCAGCTCACGTGGAAGCCGTTGCCGGCATCGCTCAGCACCAGGTCGCCGTCGAAGGCCGGCGGTGCGCTCAGCGCAATGCTCTGCGTGGCGGAGCAGCCGGTGGCGTCGCTGACGACCACCGTGTACGTTCCTGCACCCAGTCCCGTGATGGTGGCCGTGTTGGCGGCGAAGCCGTTCGGTCCGCTCCAGGCATACTGCAAGGCACCGCTGCCGCCCGCGACGCTTGCGGTGATGCTTCCGGCCTCACTGCCGGAGCAGGGCAGGGTGAAGCCTCCGCCGAAGAGGGCGGCTTGCAGGTCCACCGTGATCGGTACCGGTGCGGTGAGGGTCGCATCGACGTTGGTGGTGCAGCCGTTCATGTCGGTGATGGTGGCCGCATAAGTGCCCGCAGCGAGGCCGCTCGGATCCTCGTCATTGCTCATGTAACCGTTCGGGCCGCTCCAGACCACGTAGTAGGGTGCGGTGCCGCCCTGGGGGGCGAGGTCGATCCATCCATCCGTGGCGCCGTCGCAGCTCACACCGGTGCCGCCGCCGAGCACGCTCGTGGTGATGGTCCCATCCACCGGCGCTGGTGCGGTGAGGGTGATGGATTGTTGCGCGGTGCAGCCCACGAGGTCGGTCACGTTGATCGTGTAGGTGCCGGCCAGCAGGCCCGTGGGGTCCTGCACGTTGGCGGCGAAGCCATTGGGACCGCTCCAGCTGACGCCATAGGGGGCGAGACCGCCCGCGATCGTGGCGTCCACCGATCCGGTGTACGCACCGTCGCAGCTGGTGTTGGCACCACCTGGCCACACGCTGGCCAGCAGACCCACGTTCAGGGGCGCCGGTGCCACGAGCGAATACTGTTCAAGGTGGCCGCACCCGTTGGCGTCGGTGATGATCACGAAGTAGTTGCCCGCGGGCACCCCGGTGATGTCCTCATCGCTGCTGGCGAAGCCGTTCGGCCCGGTCCAGCTGAACTGGTAGCCCGGGGTGCCTCCGGTCACGTCGATGTCCAGGGCTCCGTTGGAAGCACCGGCACAGCTCACCTGGTAACCGCCGGGGTAGCCGCTCATCAGCGAGCTCACCATGAACATGCCGGGTTCCTGCACGTTCACCGGGTGCACCGACGAGCAGCCGTTCGCATCGGTGATCGTGGCCACGTACACGCCGGCAGGCAGCTGGGCGATGTCCTCGCTCGTCGAGATGAAGCCGTTGGGCCCGCTCCAGTTGAACATCATCGGGGCGGTCCCTCCCGCGGCAGTGAGGTCGATCGCCCCATCGGCGTTGCCCTGGCAGAGGGCGTCCTGCACCAGTTGGGTGGCGGTGATGGCTGCGGGTTCATCGAGCAGGAAGCTTGTGCTGGCGGTGCAGCCGTTGGCATCCAGTACGGTCACCGAGTAGCTGCCGGCAGCAAGGCCCGAGGGATCCTCGGTGGTGCTGACGTATGCGTTGGGTCCGGTCCATTGGACGATGCTGCCGCCCGCGCCGCCGCTGATGTGCAGGTCGATGCTGCCATCGGAACCGCCTGCGCAGGAGATGGCCGTGCCACCCACCGTGGTGCTCGGGTCACCGGTGAGCACCAGGGCGTCCGGCTCGGTGAGCGTCGTGCCCGCGTTCACCACACACCCATTGGCATCCGTGATCGTCGCGGTGTAGGTGCCTGAGATGAGGTTGAACTGATCGGCACCTGTGGCCGTGAAACCGTTGGGTCCGGTCCAGGTGACGCTGAACGGAGCGTTGCCGCCCGTGAGGCTGAGGTCGATCGAGCCGGACGCGGCACCATGGCAGGAGATGGCATCCCCGCTGGCGGTCTGGCTGAGCGCGATGGAGGAGGCGATCGGGTCGGGCTCTTCGAGCACGATCGTCGCCGCCGCGGTGCAGCCGTTCGCATCCGTGACCAGGAGGTCGTAGGTGCCGGCGGCCAGGCCGGAGAGGTCCTCGCTGGTGGCGCTGAAGCCGTTCGGTCCGGTCCACACGAAGGTGTGGGGTGCCGTGCCACCGAGGACCGTGGCGTCGATGACACCGTCCGACCCGCCGGCACAGCTGATCTCGGTGCCATTGTGCTTGGGCGCGATGGCCAGCACGTTCAAGGGGGTGGGCGCGGTCAGTGTCCAGTTCTCGGTCGTGGCGCATCCGTTCGCATCGGTCACCGTCATTGTGTAGGTGCCTGCGGAAAGGCCCGTCAGGTCCTCGTCCGTGCTGGTGAAGCCGTTGGGGCCGGTCCACGCAAAGGTGTATGGTGGGGTGGCGCCGGAGACGTTGACCGCGATGCTGCCGTCGGTGGCTCCCACGCAGCTCACACCGGAACCGTTGATGTCGCTCAGCACGGCCGCGATGGTGAAGAGCCCGGGCTGCACGACACTGAAGGTGCGCTGGATGCCGCATCCGTTCGCATCCGTCACGGTCACGGTGTACACACCGGCGGTCAGCCCGTTCACGTCATCCGTGTTCGCTGAGTAGCCGTTCGGTCCGGTCCAGGTCATCTGGTACGGCGCCGTGCCGCCGGTGACCGACAGGTCGATGGCGCCGTCCGCAGCACCCTGGCAGGCGGCGGGGATGATGGTGGCCGTGGCCCCGAGCACCGGGGGTTCGTTGAGCAGGAAGCTCGTGGAGGTGGTGCAGCCATTGCCGTCGCTCACCATCAGGGCGTACGAACCGGCGCTCAGTCCCGTCACATCCTCCAGACCGGTCTGGTTGCCCCACTGATCGCTCCAGAAGTAGTTGTACGGCCAGGTGCCGCCGCTCACCGTCACGTCGATCCATCCGTCCTCACCACCGTGGCAGGAGATGTTGGTGCCCGAGTGATCGCTCACCGCGCTGGTGATGGAGAGCGGAGCGGCCGGTTGGGTGATGGTCACCGGGATCTGCTTCGGGATCGCGCAACCATTGTTGTCCACCACGTCGGCGGTCCAGGTGCCCGCGCTCAGACCTGTGGCCAGCGCTCCGGTCTGCACCGGGCTCGTGTTCCACGTGATGCTGAAGCTTCCGCTACCGCCGGTCACCTCGATCTCGGCGAAGCCGTCGCTACCGCCATGGCAGCTCACCATGCCCAGGTTCTCCACATAGGGCAGGATGGTGGCCGCAGGCTGTGCGATCGTCACCACTGTGCTGGCGCTGCATCCGTTGGCATCCTGCACCGTGGCGGTGTAGCTGCCGGCGAAGAGGTTCGAGGCGGTGGCCCCCGTCTGCACAGGGGTGCTGTTCCATGTGATGGTATACGGTGCGGTGCCGCCCGTGGCGCTCACGGTGGCGGAGCCGCTGTTCGCACCGTGGCAGAGCACGTCCGTGATGATGGTCGCCGACAGCGCAAGCGGTGCGGCGGGCCCGCCGATGGACACGGACGAGGATGTCGTGCATCCGTTCGCATCCGTCGCGGTCACGGTCCAGTTGCCTTGCGCAAGACCGTTGGCCGTGGCGCCGAACTGGATCGGAGCGGTGTTCCAGGCGTAGGTGTAGGGCGCAGTGCCGCCCGATGCGCTCACCGTGGCCTGTCCGTTCGCACTGCCGAAGCAGCTCTGGTCGGTGGTGGACACCGTGCTGAGGCTCAGTGCTGAGGCGGGCGCGGTCACCACGGCCTGCGCGGTGGCGGTGCATCCGTTGCCGTCCGTCACGGTCACCACATAGGTGCCCGGGCCCACATTGTTCAACAGCGCGCCATTCTGAACGGGGATGCTGTTCCAGATGTAGCTCACGAGGCCCGTGCCGCCCGAGGAAGTGGCCGCAGCACCGCCATCGGTGAGTCCGAAGCAGCTCACACCATCCGTGCTGACGATCGAAGCGGTCAAGGATGCGGCCGGTGCGCTGATGGTGGCGCTCACCAGCGCGCTGCAGCCATTGGCGTCCACCACGGTGCACAGGTGGGTGCCCGCTGCGAGCCCCGTGGCCTGCGGCGTGTTCTGGACCGGTGTCGTGTTCCAGGAGTACGTGTAGGGCGCGGTGCCCAGCGAAGCGGCGACTTCCGCGGAGCCGGTGGCCTGGCCGAAGCAGCCCGCGTCGGTGGTCGCGATCAGCGCGGCCGTCAGCGCACCGGCAGGTGCGGCGATGGACGCGTTCACCGAGGTGGTGCATCCGTAGGCATCGGTGATCGTGCAGGTCCACGAGCCGGCACCGAGGCCGCTCGCGGTGGCACTGGTCTGAATGGGAACCGTGTTCCAGCTGTACGTGTAGGGGGGCGTTCCGCCGTTGGCGGACACGCTGGCGCTGCCGGTGTTGCCCGCGCACGCCACGTCGGTGGTGCCCGTAACGGCACCCGTCAATGGTGCCGCGGGTTGGGTCACCAGCACGTTGGCGGTCGTCGTGCATCCGTTCGCATCGGTCACGGTGCAGGTCCAGGGGCCTGCGGTGAGGCCCGTGGCCGTTTGGGTGTTCTGCGCCGGTGTCGTGTTCCAGCTGTAGGTGTAGGGACCGGTGCCACCGGTGACGTTCACCGAGGCGCTTCCGCTGTTGCCACCATGACAGGCCACGGCGTTCACCGGGGAGGCGATGGCGTTCAATGCAGCGGCCGGCTCAGCGATGATGGCGTCCACGCTCGTGGTGCAGCCATGGTCGTCGGTGACGGTACAGGTCCATGGGCCGGCGGCAAGCCCGGTCGCCGTGGCGTTCGTTTGGGCGGGCACCGTGTTCCAGGAATAGGAATACGGGGCCGTGCCACCGCTGCTGTTCACCGTGGCGCTTCCGGTCGTTCCGTTGTGGCAACCCACGTCGCTGATGCTGCCGATCCCGGCGCTGAGGGCGGCGGTGGGTTCAGCGATCGTGGCGCCGACCTGTGCCGTGCATCCGTTCGCATCGGTCACGGTCACGGTCCACGTTCCTGCCGCGAGCCCCGAGGCGTTCGGCGAGAACTGCGCGGGCGTGGTGTTCCACGCGAACTGATGCGGTGCGACCCCACCGGAGACCGCGGCGGTGGCAGTGCCCGTCTGGCCGCCGTGGCACAGCACATCCGCCGTGGTGGGCACGGTGGGCAAGAGCGCGGCGGGGCTGGTGATCATCACGGAGGCGTTCGCGGCGCAGCCGTTCGCATCCGTTACGGTCAGCGTGTGCGACCCAGCGGAGAGCCCGTTCACGTCCTCGCTGTTCGAGGCAAAGCCGTTCGGTCCGGACCAGATGGGCGTCAAGGGTGCCACGCCTCCGGTGATGGTGGCATCGATGGTGCCATCCGACGCAGCGAAGCACGACACGCCGAAGCCGTTGCCCTGGTCTGCTGCGCTCAACTGGATCTGCAGCGCTTGAGGGGCGTTCAGGGCTATGGTCTCGGAACTGGAGCATCCGTTGTCGTCCGTGACGACGAACGTGTAGGTTCCCGCAGCGAGCCCGCTGATGTCCTCGGCCGCACTGGTGAAAGCATTGGGGCCGGTCCAGGAGAAGGTGTACGGCGGCGTGGCCCCGCTGACGGTCATGGCGATGCTGCCGTCGGTGGCTCCAGGGCAGCTCACATGCGCACCACCCGTGTAGGTGGGCACGTTGGCGCTGATGCTGAAGAGCCCGGGCTGGTTCACGTTCCAGCTGCTGGTGTGCACACATCCGTTGGCATCGGTCACGGTCACCTGGTACACGCCGGCGGCCAGGTTGCTGATGTCGCCCGTGGAGGCGGTGAAGCCACCAGGTCCGGTCCAGTCATGCGCATAGGGCGCAGTGCCTCCGGTGGTGGTGAGGTCCACCGCGCCATCGCTGGCGCCCTGGCAGGCAGCGGCCGTGATGGAGGCCGTGGTACCGATGGCGGCTGACGGCTGACCCACCGTGGCCTGCACGGTGGTGGTGCAGCCGCGTGCATCCGTCACCGTGCAGGTCCAGGTACCGGCCGCAAGGTTCGTGGCCGTGGCACCGGCCTGGACGGGGCTCGTGTTCCAGCTGAAGGTGTAGGGGGCCGTTCCGCCGTTGCCCGAGGCCGTGGCGCCACCCGTTGCCTCACCGAAGCAGGCGGCCGGTGTGGTGGACGTGATGGAGGCCGAGAGAGCGGCCGCCGGTTGCGTGATCGTCACCGCGTGGAGGGTGGAGCATCCGTTGGCATCGATCACCGTGCAGGTCCAGATGCCTGCGGGCAGGTTGTTCGCGGTGGCACCGTTCTGCACGGGGGTCGTGTTCCATTGGAAGGTGTAGGGAGCGGTACCACCGGAGGCGTTCACCGCGGCACTGCCGTTGGAACCACCGAAGCAGCTCACCGACAGGTTCGCGCCGTTGCTCGTGCTGAGCGCGGCGGCAGGCTGGCCGATGGTGACGGTCGTGGTGGTGCTGCATCCATGCGCATCGGTCACGGTGCAGGTCCACGTGCCGGCCGTGAGGTTGATCGCCGAAGCCGTGTTCTGCGCAGGGCTCGTGTTCCATTGATAGGTGTAGGGAGCTGTTCCCCCGCTGGCGTCGGCCGTGGCGCTGCCGCTTGCACCACCATGGCACGTTACCGCCGTTTGCGCGGTGATCGATGCGTTCAGCAGGGCCGGTTCGGATACGGTCCAGCTTGCGGTGAAGGTGCAGCCGTTGGCATCGTTCAGGATCAGGGTGTACACCCCGGCGGCAAGACCGCTCAGGTCCTCCGCGTTGCTGGAGAAGCCGTTAGGACCGCTCCAGGCGGTGCTGTACGGACCGTTGCCCCCCGTGGTAGCGATCGCGATCGCGCCCGAGGCATCATTGCGGCAGGCGAGATCGCTCACGATCGCCGTGACGTTCAAGGCAGCGGGTTGGCTCAGGGTCCAGCTTGCGGTCGCGCTGCAGCCGTGCGCGTCGGTGACGATCACGGTGTAGGTGCCTGCGGTCAGGCCTCCGTTGAGGTCGGCACTGGTGCTGCTGAAGCCGCCCGGCCCGGTCCAGGCGTACGTATACGGCGATACACCGCCCGTCACCGCAAGGTCGATGCTGCCGGTGCTGCCACCGAAGCAGGTGGGAGCGGTGGTGCCGGCGGTCAAGCTCAGAGCTGCGACGGGGCCGCCGATCGTCGCGTTCACCGAGGCGGTGAGGGGGCAGCCGTTCTGGTCGGTGATCGTGGCCATGTACGTGCCAGCCACCAGACCCGTCGCCATCAGCCCGTGCTGCGGCGGTGTGGTGTTCCAATTCACCGCATAGGCTCCGCTGCCGCCGGTGATGCTGAGCACGGCGGTGCCGGCCGCATCACCGAAGCAGCCCTCCGGCGTGGTGCTGAGCAGGTTCGCCTGGATGGGTGCGGCCGGTTGGGCGATGCTGGCTTGCACGCTGTGGGTGCATCCGTTCACATCGGTCACGGTGCAGGTCCAGGTGCCGGCGGGCAGGTTCGTGGCGGTCGCCCCCGTCTGCACCGGGCTCGTGCTCCAGGCATACGTATAGGGGCCGGTACCGCCGGAAGCGGTCGCCGAAGCGCCGCCGGTGCTCTGCCCATGGCACAGCACGGGCGAACTGGAAGCGATGGAGGCGGTCAGTGCGGCGTTCGGTTGCCCGATGGTCACGTTCACCGTCGTGGTGCACAGGTTCACATCGGTCACCGTGCAGGTCCAGGTGCCTGCGGGCAGGTTCGTGGCGGTCGCGCCGTTCTGGGCCGGGCTGGTGTTCCAGCTGTACGCGTATGGGCCGGTGCCCCCGGTCGCGCCCACGGTGGCGCTGCCGCTGGCGTTCCCATGGCACGGCACATCGGTCTGCGCCTGCACGGTGGCGCTCAGCGGTGCGGCCGGTTGGTCGATGATGACGCTGTGCTGTGCCGTGCAACCATTCCCATCGGTCACCGTGGCCGTCCAGCTGCCTGCAGGCAGGTTGCTGGCCGTGGCGCCATGTTGCGCAGGGGATGTGTTCCAGGTGATGCTGTGCGGAGCGGTGCCACCGCTGACCGCCACGGTGGCGCTGCCCGTGCTGTTGCCGAAGCAGCGCACATGCGTCACCAGGTTCGTGGACATGCTGATCGGCGCCGTGGGACCACCGATGCTGGCCGTGGCCGATCCGATGCAGCCGTAGCCATCGCTCACCGTCACCGTCCAGGTGCCGGGGGTGAGGGCCGTGGCCGTGGCCGCAACCTGTGCCGGTGCCGTGTTCCACGCGTAGCTGTACGGCGGGATGCCCCCGACCGCGGAGGCCGTGGCACTGCCCGCTCCATCGCCGAAGCAGGCCACCGGCGTGGTCTGTGCGATCGAGGCCACCACCGGTGTCGCCTCCACCAGGGTCACGTTGGAGGAGGCCGTGCAGCCGTTCGCATTGGTCACGCTGAGCGTGTACGCGCCGGCGGCCAGTCCGCTGATGTCGGCCGAGCTGCTGGTGAAGCCGTTCGGCCCGGACCAGGTCGGTGCGTAGGGACCGGAACCTCCGGTGATCGTCGCATCGATGGATCCATCACTTCCGCCGTGGCAGCTGATGTTCTGTCCGAAGGCGAGCACAGCGGGTTCGAGGTCCACGACCAGAACGCCGGGACCGATGACATTGAAGCTCTGGGTGCGGGTGCACGCTGCGTCCGTCACGGTCACCGTGTAGGTGCCGGCGGCCAGGCCGGTGAGGTCCTGCGTGCTGGCGGTGAACCCGTTGGGGCCGGTCCAGCTGTACGTGTAGGGCGCCACACCGCCGGTCGTGCTCAGGTTGATGGCACCGTTCGACTGGCCGTTGCAGAGGGGGGCGGTGATGACGGCGCTGAGCGCGAGGTTGCTCACGCGCACCTGCCGGCCCACGCTGCGCGTGCAGCTGCCGTCCGTGATGGTCACCACATAGGTGGTGGTGCTCGTGGGGGAGGCCACCGGGTTCGGACACGAGGCGCAGCTCAGGCCGGCGGCGGGGCTCCAGCTGTAGGTGCTTCCGCCGGTGACCTGCAAGGGCCAGGAACCACCCGTACAGATGGTGCCTCCCGGGGATACCGTCGCGAACAGCGTGTCCAGCAGGGGAAAGGTGAGCGAATCGAGGTTCTGTGCCGGGCAGAACGGGTTGCCCAGAATGAAGAGCAGCTCTTCGCTGTACTCATTGAGGCCGTCGATCAGCGGGTCCACCGTTCGGTCGACGAACGTCTGGTTCGCCGGGATCACGATGGATTTCGGCAGCAACGGGTTGACCGGTGGGATGGCCGTGTAGTCCGTGCCGTTGGTCGCGCTGCCCTGGATGTAGTACTGGACGCTGAGCGGCGTGGGATGGGCGAAAGGACGCTCGAAGCGCACCCAGCCCGGGTTGCATCCTTCCACGAGCTCGGGCGTGCCACTGGCCGTGAAGGCCTGCATGGTCACGTTGTTGCTCTCGATCTTTTCGATGAACACACCGGAGTCGTATTTCCGGTCAGAGGCGTCGGCGATGACGAGCTTCAGATGGTAGCTCTGGCACGGGGTCACGGCGCTGCGTGCCACAAGGTGCCGGGTGAAGCCATCATACTGGATGGTCGCACCGCCCGCATTGTCGAAATAGTAGGCGGAGTTGCTGCCGTTGTTGACGTTGTTGATGGTGACCGGCTGGTTGCTACCGGGGATCCGTGCGATGTTCTTTTCGTTGCCCGCGTTCGGATCGCCCACGATGCCCGGTCCGCTGATGTAGAAGCCGAACACGTCGTTGTACTGCGAACCCACCCACTCGTTGTATTCCTCGCTGGCGAAGACGAAGTTGAAGGAGAGGCTGTCGCCGGTGGGGATGATGTCGAACTCGAACTTGCACGCATCCATCGTGGTGCGACCTGTGACCGCGTTGAGGATGGGATCGCCCGGGGTGCCTTGCGCGAACCAGTTGCCGCCGCCCCCGTTGTTATTGGGCCCGATGGCATCGGTGATGCGACCGGTGGTGAGGATCACACCCTCCTCCGCGGAAAGGGCGGAGCCGGTGTAGCTGAATTCCCCGTAGCCCAGACCATGGCACGTGATCACCGGGTTGCTGATGGTGACGCCCGGGCCGGTGATGCTGGCCGCGAGCTGTTGCAGGTTCGCCTGCGGGCTCACCACCAATTGAGCTTGTGCGGCGGGTGTGAGGACGAACAAGGCCGCGATGAGGGTCGTCGCGGCGATGGAGCGGAGGCGGGTGGGGCGCATCGGGCTCATTGGTTCCGGGCGTTGGAGCAGCGGGCCTCGACCTGCTGCTGGGTCAGGCTCTCCTCGTGAGCACGGGCGCTGGTGACGGTCCGCCCGATGCTGGCGGCGGCGGCGCTGCGCGGATCGATGCCGCTCAGCGGGTCCGCCGGTGCGATCACCAGCAGCCCGGCCGGCACGCAGGCATAGGCCAGCTTGAGGCCGGTGCCATTCAGCAGGTCCTGGGAGAGGGCATCGCGTTCCTGTGCGGTGAGGCCGTCCACGCGCAGGATCAGGGTCGCAGCCGGGTGGGTCTGTGCCTGGAGGCCGATGGCGCTGATCAGCAGAAAGGTGCTGAGGATCAGGCCTTTGAAAAAGGCGTTCCGTTCCATGGTCCGTTCGTTCACGCAGCTCCTCGGGATGAGTGGTCCCGGGATCCGCGGCCCTTTTTACCGGACCAAGGGCCGAAAGGTTATCGACCGATCGGTCCGGATGGTCGACGAGCGGGTGGCGGCGACCGGCGGAGCCGGTTCAGGACCGTGTGCCGCGACGGGTCATGAGGGCGGCGTAGAGCGCGATGCCGGCCGCCACGCTCACATTCAGGGATCCGACCCGGCCGGCCATGGGGATGCGCATCAAGGCATCGGCCATGCGGAGCACGCGATCGCTGACCCCGGTGTCCTCGGCTCCCAGCACCAGCACAAGGGGTCCGCTGAGATCCGTGAGATGGATGTCCTCTGCGGCCTTCTCGGTGCAGGCCACGATGCGAAGACCATGGGCCCGGGCCACGTGGAGGCCGTCCACGAGCATCCGTGTTCGGCACACGGGCAACCGCATCAGGGCGCCGGCCGAGCTTTTCACCGCATCGGGCCCCAGGCGCGCGGAACCGCTGGAAGGCACCAGAAGGCCGTGGGCGCCCAGGCATTCCGCACTTCGGGCCACGGCGCCCACGTTGCGCACATCGGTCACGCCATCAAGGGCGACGATGAGGGGCTGCTCGCCGCGCTCATAGGCCATGCTGATCAGCTCGTCGAGGTCCTGCCGGCCCACGGGGCTGACGAAGGCCACCACGCCCTGGTGTTCGCCGCGCACCAGGCGGTCCAGTTTCTCGGCCGGTACCATCTGCAGAGGGACCCCCTGCCCTTGTGCGGCCTGCCTCACGCTGCGCGGGCCTTCGCCGGTGGCATCCCGCTTCAGGAGCACCCGTTCCACCGTGACGCCGGACCGCAGGGCCTCCAGCACGGGGTGCACACCATAGAGGATGCCGTCCTTGCCCGCCATCAGTTCTGCAGCGCGCGGCCGTTGCGCCAGCTTTCCACGTTGCGGTACCAGGCCCCCTTCAGCAGGGGATCGCGCTCCAGCACAAGGTCGTTCTCCGAGAACGGCGAGCTGCGCCGGATGAAGGTGAAGGTGGTGCTCATCAGGTTGCTCTCCTCGCCGTAGATCCACGTCTCCCCCCGCGCGCTGCGGTAGATGGTGGTCGGTGTGCCGAAGATGATGTGGACCAGGCCGCGGTCCGTGCGCCAGCCTTCCACATGGGCCGTGAAGTACCGGTTGGCGCTTTCCACACGCTGGTAATAGGCCCGGATGGCGGCCCGCGCCCTTTCGCGATCACCGGCGGCATCCTGCCAGAACCGCTCCACGGCCTGCCGGACATTGCCGGCCTGGCTGATGCGGTCGAACTCCTGCATGGACGTGATGTAGCGCAGGGGAGGCACCATGCTTTCCGCATCGGCCACGTAGGGATGACCCGGGCCGAGGACGAACAGGCTGTACCCCTCGCTGCGGGTGCTGTCCGGGCGCAGGTGATAGCAGCCCGGCCGCGCCAGCTCGAGCAGCAGATCACCGTGATCGTCCACCCTTACCATGAAGGTCGTGTCGGGGGTGAGGTCAAGGCCGGAGGCTCCCTGCTCGGTGAACACCGGTGACGGGAGCCGATGGTCCTGATGGTAGTGCGCGGCCATCAGGGTGCGCCCTGCGTACCGGGGGCAGTGCACGCGCAGGTCCGTTGGACCGCCGAAGTGGTCGTCGAAGTAGGGCAGTTCGCGGTCGCGCTCCATGGGCAGGAAATCCTGGCGCACACTGCCGTTGGCGCGGTCCACATCGATCATCACGGTGCTGCGCGTGTTGCGGTTCAGGTCGTGTGCGGTGATGCGCAGCACGAAACTGCTTCGCTCGTTGCGCCGCAGGTCCATCCGGCCGATCAGTTCATGGTCGCCGCCCTGCCCGTCCGCAGCGTCCCGCACCAGTGTGCTGGCGCTGTCCAACAAAGTGCGGGCGTTCCAGTCGGAGAGCGCCTCGTAGCTGACCCGCACGACGGCGCGGAAGGGCGGCCCGTCGCCGTCACCCTTGTAAAGCAGGTCGCGCGTGCGCAGGCTGAAGAAGATGACCGAGGCCTCATCCGCCAGGTGGTGGACCCTGGCCTTGAACTCCAGGCTCGATGATTCCTGGCCGTAGAGGTAGGCCAGATTGTCCGCCGTGCCCGTCCGGGCGGGCGGTCGGCTGCCGCAGGCGGCGAGCAGGGCTGCGGTGAACAGCGCGACCGGGGTCCGACGGATGCTCATGGTTCAAGCAGGTTCGGTGCCCCTTCGGCCCGCGAGAGCAGTGCCGTGTTCTGGACCTTGTTCGTCTTTGCGCCGAGCTGCTTCAGCAGTTCCACCTGGCGCACCAGGTTGCCGGAACCCTCGCTCAGCTTGCCCATCGCCTCATCGTAGCTGCCCTTGGCCAGCTTCAGTTGGTTGCCCACCTTGATCAGGTCCTCGGTGAAGCCCACGAACTTCTCGTAGAGCTTTCCGGCGCGGTCCGCGATCTCCAGGTGGTTGCGGGCGATGCGTTCATGTTTCCAGATGCCGTGGATGGTGCGCAGGGTGGCCATCAGGGTGCTGTGCGTCACCATCACCACCTGCCGGTCGTAGGCCTCCTGGAAGATCTCCGGTCGTTCGCGCAAGGCCAGCAGGAAGGCCGGTTCGATCGGCACGAACATCAGCACGAAATCGACGCTGCGCACGCCGTAGAGCTTGCTGTAATCCTTCTCGGCCAGTCCCTTGGCATGGGCGCGCAGACTGTCCACATGCTGCTTGAGGAGCCGCTCGCGCTCGGCCCCCTCGGTGGCGGCGGCGAAACGTTCGTAGTGCAGCAGGCTCACCTTGCTGTCGATCACCAGGTGCTTGTCATCCGGCAGCATCACCACCGCATCGGGCCGCAGACGGCTGCCATCGGCCAGGGTGGTGCTCTCCTGCATGGAATATTCCTGGCCCTTCACGAGGCCCGAACTGCTCAGGAGCTTCTCCAGGATCATCTCCCCCCACGCGCCCTGGGCCTGGGTATCGCCTTTCAGCGCGCGCGTCAGGTCATTCGCCTCCTGGCTGAGGCGTTGGTTCTGTTCCACCAGCCGCATCACCTCGCTTTTGAGCGCGAAACGCTGCCGGCCCTCCTCGTCATACGCCTTCTGCACCTTGTCCTCGAAGTCCTTGATGCGCTCCTGCAGGGGCTTGAGCAGGGTGCCGAGCCGTTCCTGCTGCTGGTCGTTCAGGGCCTTGCCGCGTTCGGTGAGAAGCTTGTTGGCGATGTTCTCGAACTCGGTGGTCATGCGGGCATGCAGCTGGTCCAGCTCGGCCTTCTGCTCCTGGAGCTTGGTGTGAAGGCCGCTGCTGCGCTGCTGCTCCCGGGCGAGCTCCGCGCTGACGCGAAGCAGTTCCGCGCTGGTGGACGCGTGTTCCGCCACCTTGGCATCGAGCGAGGCCTTGTGTTCGGCGCGCAGCTGCGCGTTCTGTTCGGTCCGCTGCTTCAGGGCCTCATCCGACCCGGCCAGCCGCTGTTCCAGCTGCCCGCGTTGCTGCTCCGCCTCCAGGGCGTGCCGCGCGGCCATGGCCTGGAGCTTCCCCCGCCACCAGGCCCACACCACGGTCGAACCGCCCAGCGCGCCGAACAGGATCCCCAGCAGGAATGCGCCCCATGCCATGCGCACGAAGGTACGGCCCGGGTCCGCCTCAGTTGTCCAGGATCACCACGAGCGCGCCGACGGGCACTTGGTCGTACAGGGCCACGATATCGAGGTTCCGCATGCGCACACAGCCCATCGAGGTCGGCCGCCCGAGCGACGCTTCGTCCCCGGTGCCGTGCAGGTAGATGTAGCGCTCATGGCTGTCCACTGTTCCACCGCGGTTGGCGCCCTCCTCAAGGCCTTCGAGCCAGAGAATGCGGGAGGTGATGACATCGCGGGCGCTGTCCGACCTGACCAGGTCGGCCACCTCACCGGTGGGCAGGCGGTCCTTCAGCACGGCGCCGAGGGGCAGTCCGTCACCGATCTTCTCGGCCACACGGTGCAGACCCGGTGGGGTGCAGTAACTGTCCACGGTGCAGCCAAGCCCGGCCTTGGCGGTGGCGATGAGGTAGCTGCCCTGCATGCGGCCGTCCACCACATGGAACAGGCGCTGCCGTTGCGCGGAGACGTACAGGATGTGGCCATCGAGCGCAGTGCCCGGATACCGGACGGCCATGTACTCCAACAGCATGTCGGCCAGCCCTTGTTTGGGTGGATCCGTGGCGCGGAGCGATGGGGGAGCCGCCAACACGAGGAGAAGCGCAACCAACGACCTTGCCGGAGCCCGGCCCGTGCGAGGGTCAGAACAGGCTGGTGAAGCCGAAGTGCACCTTGCCACCGCGCAGGTCGAAAGGGTTGTTGAACTGGCTGCCCAGAGCGTAGGTGAGGCTGAAGATACCGGCCTTGGTCTCGAAGTTGGTGCCGACGCCGAAGCCGATGGGGTCGTCCGCGAGCACCTCCTCCCGGCTCCGGTCCTCCCACCAAGCTTGGTCCACGAAGACGAAGGCATTGCTGTTCTCCTCCAGCAGCAGGCGGTACTCCAGGGTGCCGATCGCGAAGCTGCTCGCGTAGATCGAGGCCTCATCGACCCCGCGCAGGTTGCGGATGCCGCCCAGCCGGTACAGCTCGTTCAGGTACAGCCGGTCGTTGATCATGGCACCGCCCTGTGCGGCCAGGCGCACCGTGCCCCGGCGGCCCAGCGCCCAGTGCACCACCACCTGCCCGTCCACCTGGACCTGAAGGGACTTCGTGGTCACGGTGAGCGTGTTGTCGTTCGGGTCGGGCGTGCGGCTTTCCTTGTTGCCGGCCGAACCCTCCAGGGCCATGGAATGCCCGCGTTGCGGGTTCAGGCGGTAGTCGAAGCGCTGGCGTTCGATGCCCAGGCCATAGGTGAGCAACTTCACGTTGCCGAGGCCTGGCAACAGCGAGGTGCTTCGCCCGAGCGTGCGGGAGGACTTGCTGTTGACGAACACGCTGACCATGTCGCCCTGGCGCAGGGCGAGCTGGACCGCGCCGCGACCGTTCACTTCCAGGAACGAGGTGTCCCGGCGGAAGAGCTTCAGCGACAGGTCGATGCCGAAGGGGGTTTGGAACAGGAAGGGCACCGCGGTGCGCACCTTCAGGTCCTGGGTGCGGTCCTTCAGGCTGCGCCAGTTGAGGTCGATGGACTCGCCACGGCGCAGCGCGTTCCGAAGGCGCAGGTCCACGTCGCCGGTGAATGCCACGCGCCCGGTGGCTGCGTCCGGCAGCACCCCGAGGATGCCATTGATGGAGCTGGCGCGGCGCGGGTCAAGGAAGAGGTAGAGCTTGGTGCGCTCCGGGGCGAACAGCACGTAGGGTTTCTGCCGTTGGGTCACGAACGGCAGCTCCCGGATGCGTCTGTCCAGAGCCACGATGAGCGACTCGTCGTACACATCCCCGGGCCGGATGCCGATGTGCTGGTGCAGGTAGCGCGGCGAGATGCGGGCGCTGCCCTTCACCACCACACTGTCTATGCGCACGAGCGGCCCGAGGTCCACGCGCACGGCGGCCATCAGGCCATCGCCTGTGGGGCGCAGGCTGTCCAGCCGCACCGTGGCGAACGGGTGGCCATGGTCCTCCGCGTCGCGGAGCAGGTCGTCCAGCACCTTCACCGTGCGGCGCGGCGCGATGGGCCTGCCGGCGTGGGCGCGCTCCCTGAACCGCGTGCGGCCGGCCATGTCCTGGGGGATGCCCGACCCGGACAAGGCGGCCCATCGGTGGTCAGGGCCTCGGTGAAGGGTGCAGCGCAGGGTGTCGTTCACCAGGATACAGGTGTCGAGCGAGGCCTCCAACGCGCCTTGAGCACGCAGGGCATCCACCCAGGCCAGGGCCCTGGCCTCGGCCTCGACCGGTGTGTCGGACCGTTCGGGGCGGAGGGCCCGCTTCGATAGGGGACCGTCCGCATGCAGCACCAGGACCGTGCGTTGGGCGTCCATGCAAAGGACGGCGAGTTGGCCGGCGGCCAGAAGGAGCAGCCGACGGAACCGGTGCCGGGGACGGTGCCTGGTGTCCGCCATCAGGTGCGCCAATCGATGGGGGGCAGGCCCTGGGCTTGAAGGATCTCGTTGGTGGCCGAAAAGTGGCCACATCCGATGAAGCCCCGGTGGGCGGACAATGGACTGGGATGCGGTGCCTTCAGGACGTAGTGCCGGTCCGGAGGGATCAGCGTTTCCTTCCGCTGCGCGTGCCGGCCCCAAAGCAGGAACACAAGCCCGCTCCGTTCGGTGGCCAGTGCTCGGATGGCCGTGTCTGTAAAGGTTTCCCAACCGCGACCCTGATGCGATGCGGCCTGGTCGGCCCGGACGGTGAGCGTGGCGTTCAGCAGGAGCACCCCTTGATCGGCCCATCGGCCCAGGTCACCGTGGGCAGGCCGGTCGATGCCGAGATCGCGCTTCAGTTCGGCGAAGATGTTCACCAGGGAAGGGGGGGCGGGCACCCCCGACGGCACGCTGAAGCACAGTCCATGGGCCTGGCCCGGCCCATGATAGGGGTCCTGTCCCAGGATCACCACACGTACGGCCTCCAACGGCGTGCGTGCGAACGCGTGAAAGATGTCGCGCCCGGCGGGATACACGCGGTGTGCAGCGCGCTCCTCCACCAGGAAGGACCGCAAGGCCTGGAAGTAGGGCTTTTCCAATTCCTGACCGAGCACACGTGCCCAGCCGGGGCCCAACTCGGCGGTTCGTGGTGCGGCTGTGGCCATGCTCATCGGGTCCGCCAAGTTCGCCAACGGATCGTTGAAACTTTTTCAAGGCACCTCCCGTTCCACGCGATAACTTTGGGCGACCTGGAACGTTCTACCTGCGTCCAAGGAACGTGGATAACGAACGCACAACGATGAAAAAGGTGCTTCTGGTACTGACGGTGGTGGCGTTGGGCGCGATGCTCTTCAGCTCCTGTGGCTCGAGCCATAGCTGTCCGGCGTACTCCAAGACGCATCAGGTGAAGGCTGAACGGCCCGCCTGATCCTTCCTGTGCATACATCGAGCCCGGCCGGCAGGTCCGGGCTTTCGTGTTCATCCGTCAGCAGTAGGTGAACCGAAGGACCTGAACGAGGTCCTCCCGCAGGCTGAGGGCCACGGGGCAGGTGCGCGCCACCTCCTCCAGCTCCTCCCGCGCGGCCGGGTCCAGCCCAGCCCCGTTCATGCAGATGTCCACTTCGATCTTCGAGACCCGTCGCGGTCCGGCGACCATGTGTTTCGTCACGCGGGCTGACAGGTCATTCAAGGGGTAGCCCTTTTCTCGCGCCCGGATGCCCATCACGGTCATCAGGCAGCTGGCCAGCGCGGTGCTCATCAGGTCGGTGGGCGAAAAGGCCTCGCCGCGCCCGTGATTGTCCGGTGGCGCATCGGTGATGATGGTGGCCCCGCTCCGGGTGTGGGTGGCCTCGGTGCGCAGGTCACCGAGGTAGCGGATGGAGGAGGTGCTCATGGACCAGGGTCGGCAAGGTAGCGTTGTCTTCGTAGCTTTGACAGCCTCCATGCGCCGCTCGATCCTTCTGCCGCTGATGCTGCTGCCGGTCCTGCTGGTGGCGCAGCAGACGGTGTATGATGAGACGCGGATCCTCTACAAGAAGGAGCTGCATGGTGGCCTCATCGCCCATGGCGATGGATGGGGTGCGAATTTCTTTCATGGCAAGCACCGCACCGCGCGTTCACGCCGCATGATCGGCATCGAGATCGTGGGCATGAAGCACCCCAAGGAGATCAAGAGCTTCAACCCGTACTACGAGGACGCACGCGGCTATTTCTATGGAAAGATGAACAGCGTGCTTCTGTTCCGACCCACCTGGGGGCGCAAGGAGCTCATCACCGATAAACTGCGGAAGAGCGGGGTGGAGGTGAACTACGTGTGGGGCATCGGCCCGTCCATCGCCATGCTGAAGCCTGTGTACCTGCAGATCGGCAAGCCCAGCCTTCCTTACGAGACCATCGCCGTGGAGCGCTATGACCCCGAGGTGCACTACCCGGACGACATCTTCGGTCGGGCCTCCTGGTTCAAAGGCATCGAGGAGTCGAAGTTCCGGTTCGGTGGATTCGCCCGCTTCGGCCTCAACTTCGAGCACTCGGGATCGGCTGCCGGGATCAAGGCCCTGGAGGTGGGTGGCACCATCGACGCATTCCCGGAGCGACTGCCCATCATGGCCGATCTGGATGGGGTCGAGAACAAGCAGTTCTTCCTTGAGTTGTACATCAGCATTCAGTTCGGCAAGAAGTACGTGCGATGAGCGTGGAGGAGAACCAGGCCGCGGTGCGTCCCGCGAGACGTCCCGATTGGCTCCGGGTGAAACTGCCGACAGGCGAGAGCTACCGCAAGGTCAGGTCCATCGTCAGCGAGCACAAGCTGCACACCATCTGCCAGAGCGGCAACTGCCCCAACATGGGTGAGTGCTGGGGCGAGGGTACGGCCACCTTCATGATCCTGGGCAACGTGTGCACGCGGAGCTGCGGCTTCTGTGCCGTGGCCACCGGCCGCCCGGAACCGGTGGACCCCTTCGAGCCGGCACGCGTGGCCCGGAGTGTGGAGCTGATGGGGGTGAGGCACTGCGTGATCACCAGCGTGGACCGGGACGACCTGGAGGATGGCGGGGCGGATACCTGGGCGCGCACCATCCGTGCCGTGCGGCGGCGCTGTCCGGGCACCACCATGGAGACCCTGATCCCTGACTTCAAGGGGCGCTGGCAGGACCTGGCCGTGGTGCTCGATGCCGCCCCTGACGTCCTCTCCCACAACCTGGAGACCGTGAGGCGCCTCACCAAACAGGTGCGCGTCCAAGCCCGCTATGATCGCAGCCTGGAGGTGCTGATGCGGGCCAAGCGGGCGGGCCTGCGCACCAAGAGCGGCATCATGCTCGGTTTGGGCGAGACCGACCAGGAGGTGCTGGAGACGATGGACGATCTGCGCGCCGTGGGTACCGATGTGATGACCATCGGGCAATACCTGCAGCCCACCAAGGCCCACCTCCACGTTCAGGAGTTCGTGCACCCCGACCGCTTCGCCCGGTTCAGGGAGGCGGGGCTCTCCAAGGGATTCCGTTTCGTGGAGAGCGGACCGCTGGTACGGTCCAGCTATCACGCGGAACGCCACGTGGGGTAGCCCGGACCGGTATACGATCGACGGAATTGTGACCAGGGCAGGGATGGGGAGGGAACCCTGCGGACTATCTTTGTGTTCCTTCATCAACGAACCTGAACCGGCCATTCCGACCCCTCCCATGACCCGAGCAGTACGCAACGGCCTTCTGGCCACCACCACCGCCGCCATCGCCGTCGGCGCCATCTGGATCGGCGAGCAAGGTCTTCGTTACACCCCGCGCGCGGAACGTGGCCAAGCGGCAAGTGCGCGCGGAGCGATGGACTACCTCGCCGCCATCCGCGGAAACCTCGCCACCGGACGCATCGAGCCCGGCGACCGCATCGCCATGGAGGCCGCGGTCCAGGCCTATGGAGGTCCCAAGAGCGTTGGGCTTGAGTGGGTGGAAATGGGCCCTGACAACGTGGGTGGACGCATCCGAACGGTACTTGTCGATCCGTCCGATCCCCAGGTGATCTGGTGCGGGGGCGTCTCCGGCGGGCTGTACAAGTCCTCGAACGCCGCCAACACGTGGGAAAAGATGTCGGCGTTCAATGAGAACCTGTGCATCAGCAGCATCGCCATTCTCGGGAACGGACACTTGTATGTGGCCACGGGAGCGACCCCGGAAGGCCAGTCCGGCTCGGGGGGCAGCGGCTTCATCGGGGACGGCTTGTTCATGAGCACCGACGGAGGTGCCAGTTTCACACAGGTCTTCGGGACCTCCTCGAACTGGAACACCAATGACGATTGGGCCATCGTGGACAAGATCGTGGCTCATCCCACGGAAGCCAACAAGGTGTGGGTGGCCAACAACAACGGCCTGGTCCTCTACGATGAGAGCACGAACAGCTCAACCCCTGGACCCGGTCTTCCGACCTCCCGGTGTCGGGCGCTTGAAGTGAGCGCGGACGGTTCGGTGGTGATCTGCAACATCGGAAGCAACTGCTGGCTTAGCCGTGACGGGGGCGCCTCCTTCCAACAGATGACGCTCGGCAGCAACGGCTTCCCCAACAGCCAGATCGGCCGCATGGAGTTCGCCATCTCTCCGGACGACAACAATTACCTCTACTGCATGATCGCTACAGGGGGTGGGCAGATGAACGGTGTGTGGGCCTCCACGGACAAAGGGTTCAACTGGTTCCGCATCTGGCCGGCGGGTTTCGGCACGAACGGTGTGCCCGAGCTCGACATCTTCGGCGACAACAGCCAGGGGTGGTGGGACAATGTGCTGGCCGTCGTGCCCGGAGAGCCGGACAGGATCTGGTTGGGCGGTGTATCGCTGTGGACCACCAGCCTCAATGCTCAGCCGGTGCAGCTGGCCTTGGCGTTCGACTTCCCGGGATGCTTCAACTGCGTGCATGCGGACGTGCATGACATCACCTTCGCACCGGATGGGCAGACCGCTTATGTGGCCTGCGATGGTGGCATCTACGTGAGTCCGGACAAGGGCGGTGTGTTCTACGCGGCGAACCGCTTCCTGAACATCACCCAGTTCTACTCGCTGGCGTATTCGCCCAAGGGCAAAGTGATGGGCGGCACACAGGATAATGGCACCCAGTACATCCGCCTCAGCGGTGGAACGACCGCCGAGGAGGCGATCGAGGTGAGCGGCGGTGATGGTTTCGATGCGGAGATCTCGCAGATCGACCCCAACATCATGTTCTCCACGGTGTACTTCGGATCCGTGGCCCGGTCGGCGGACGATGGCACCAACTTCGGTGATTTCTATGACGCGCGCGTGCTGGCCCTTGGCACCCCCGGCGAGCTGGGCGGCAACGGCTTGGGCGATTTCTACACCAACATCCGCCTCTACGAGAACTGGAACGACGTGAACAGCCAGGACAGTATCAATTGGCTGAACACCACGGGTGACACCCTCTTCTTCGGCGATGTCATCACCTACAAGGGTCGGATGCCCCAGATCGACCAGTTCCACACCATCACCCAGGCCATGGTGCTTCCGGACGCGGAGCTGCGCCTTCAGGACCGTGTGCAGACCCTGTTCGCCGTCGGCTTCTCCGGAGCTCAGGGCGTTTGGGTGACCCGTGATGCCTGCCAGTTCATTGAGAACCCGCAGTGGTGGAAGGTGGCGAACAACGCTGGAGGCAACGTGAACGTGCTGGAGTGGTCCGCTGATGGGGACCGCCTGTTCTGGGGCACGCTCGATGGCGAGGTGTTCATGGTGGAAGGCTTCAACAATGCCTACTCCCTGGATCAGGCCGATGTGGAACTCGGGACCGACCTGCAGCTTTCCGCTCCGGTCACCCTGATGACCAGCGGAGCACCTGTGACCGGCCTCAGCTCCGACCCGAACGACCCCGATCGGCTGCTGGTCACCCAAGGTGGCTATGGCGGTTCGCAGAAAGTGCGGCTCATCACGGGCATCAGCGGTACGCCGACCGTGACGAACAAGTGGAACATGCCGGCCGAGCTGGTGGGGATGCCCGTGTATGATGGGTTGATCCACTACGAGAACCCGGACATCTTCGTCGTCGGTACGGAGTTCGGTGTGATGGCCACGGATGACGGGGGCGCGACCTGGACCTTCGAGAACACCGGGCTCGACAAGGTGCCGACCTTCCAGGTGAGGCAGCAGCGGTGGAAGTGGAACACCAACCCGTACGGACCGGACTACCTCACCAACCAGGGGGTGATCTACGCAGGCACCCATGGGCGTGGCGCCTTCCGGAGCGAGACCTTCCTGTCCGTGGCCGATCGTCCGGGCGTGGCCGGCGGCGGCACGGTCATCGGCGACCTCAGCTTCTTCCCGAACCCCGCCCAGGTGCAGACCACGGTGGTGTTCGACCTGGCCGAGCGGCGCGAGGTGGTCATCACGGTCTTCGACCTCAATGGTCGTGCGGTACGTACCCAGCGCGCCGCCAGCTTCGGCCAAGGCCGCAACCAGATCGAGATCGGGGTGAACGATCTTGCTACCGGCACCTACGTGGTGGAGCTTCGCTCGGGTTCCGTGAAACGCACGGGACGCCTCGTGGTCTCCCGCTGATCAGGTCCACGAACATGATGAACGGCCCCGGACGATCGCGTCCGGGGCCGTTCTTTTGTGTCCCACCCGATCGTTCCCGACACCATGAGACCTGTTCGCGTCGCCATCAATGGATTCGGCCGCATCGGCCGTGTCACCGCTCGTCTGCTGCTGCAACGGAAGGATGTGGAGCTTGTCGCCGTGAATGACCTCACGGACAACCGGACGCTGGCCCATCTGTACAAGTACGACTCGGTGCATGGCGTCAGTTCCGACCCGGTGGACCATGACGAGGACCACCTGCATCTGGGCGGAAGGGCCATCAAGGCCTTCGCGACCAAGGACCCATCCGGGCTGCCCTGGCGCGAGCTGGCGGTGGATGTGGTGATCGAGAGCACCGGGCATTTCCTGACGCGGGAGCTGGCCTCGGCCCACCTGAAGGCCGGCGCGGAACGGGTCATCCTATCGGCCCCGGCCAAGGATGCGGACATTCCGAGCGTGGTGTTGGGCGTGAACGACCACATCCTCACCGGCGGGGAACCCATCATCAGCAACGCCAGCTGCACCACCAACTGCGCGGCACCCATGATCATGGGCATCCACGAGCTGTGCCACATCGAGGATGGGTTCATCACCACGGTGCACAGCTACACGGGCGACCAGCGGCTTCACGATGCGCCGCACAAGGACCTTCGCCGCGCGCGCGCGGCGGCCGTGAGCATGATCCCCACCACCACCGGGGCGGCCAAGGCCATCACCCGCATCTTCCCCGAGCTCGACGGACGCCTCGGAGGTGGGGGCATCCGGGTGCCCGTGCCGGATGGCTCGATCACGGACATCACCTGCATCGTGCGCGACCTGAAGCAGGCCGACGAGATCAACGCCTATTTCAAGCAGCTCGCCGGTGGCCGGCTCAAGGGCATCCTCCGCTATACCGAGGACCCGATCGTGAGCGTGGACATCGTGGGCGATCCCCACAGCTGCATCTTCGATGCCCAGCTCACCAGCGTGGTGGGCAACATGGTGAAGGTGATGGGCTGGTACGACAACGAATACGGGTACAGCTCCCGGCTGGTGGACCTGGTGGTGGAACTGGGGGGCCGTGGGCAGTAGACCGGGCCGCTTCTGCGGGCGATCCGACGCGCGGTCCGGTGTATCCGCAGTGGACCACCCCTCTCACACCGCTGGCCCACCCGTGATTCGCACGTCATCGCTCAAGGGCCCGTCACTCATCCGTTTCATCAGCTTCAGCTCTTGACCGTCAAAGGTGGCGTAGGTGAAATGGCTGATCCAATCGCCCAGGTTCACATAGCGCGTGCCGGGGGCCACCTCCATGTCGATGGGCAGGTGGCGGTGGCCGAAGATCAGATGGTCGAAGTGCTCGGTCCGCAGCCGTTCGCGGCAGTACTGGACGAGCCACTCCTTCTCCTCACCGAGCCAGCGCCGGTCGTTCTCGTAGCTCTTCTTCCGGCTTTGGCCGCTCAATTGGTCGCCCAGCCACAGGGCGAAGTTGGGGTGCAACCGGGCGAAGAGCCACTGGCACAGCGGGTTGCGGAACACGGCCTTCAGGAACTTGTAGCCGTGGTCCCCCGGTCCGAGCCCGTCGCCGTGGCCGATGAGGAACCGCTTGCCGTTCCAGGTGTGCACAATGGGCTCGCGATGCACGGTCACTCCTGTCTCCCCGGGCACATAGTCGAAGATCCACATGTCGTGGTTGCCGAGGTGCAGGTGCACGGGGATGCCCCGGTCGGTCAGCTCGGCCATTTTGCCCAGCAGCCGCACGTGCCCCCGGGGCACGGCCTTCCGCCATTCGAACCAGAAATCGAACAGGTCGCCCAGGAGGTGGATCTCCGCGGCATCCTTCGCCGCTTCGTCCAGGAAGGCGCAGATGCGCTTCTCCCGGGCCAGGCTGGAGGCCGCGTCGGGCACGCCGAGGTGGAAGTCGCTCAGGAAGTGGATCCGTTGGCCGGGCTTCATCCGTGTGCGAAGATCGCCGCAGGGATGATCGGTCGGTGCACGTTCCGGACCCGGGGTCCAAGCGGTCGCCGGTGTCACTGCGCGGTCAAGGCCGGATGGAGCGAAGCAGCTCGAAGGGGTTGATCTTCTCCAGCGCCAGCACGAAGCGGATGCGCTCGGCGAAGTCGACATCGCGCAGCGCGAGTTCGTCGGCGATCTCGCGCGTGAAGACCAGCGGCACCCAGACCTCGGCCACATCGCGCACGATGCGGATGCCGATGCCGGCCTCGGCGTGCATGCGCCATTTCGCCACACGACCCGATGAGGTCACCTGCGTGTAGGGTGCCGCACCGGCACTGGCGTACACGCTCAGGGGGAGGATGAAGGGCATGTCGGCCTCCATGTTCAGCGCGGCGATCCAGCTGTCCGAGGTGCCCTGTGCGGTGGGTACGCGGAAGGCCCCCTGGTCCTTGGCCATCTGCTGGGCGGTGTTGCGTCCCACATCCTGCCGGTCCATGAAGAGGTGGTCGAAGGTCATGTCGCTGGAGCCCCAGTGCAGGCGCCAGCCCATCTGCCGTTGCATGAGCCGGTCGTCGGTGCGCAGGAATTGACCGACGAAGAGCCGGAAGGCCACGCGGTGCTTGCGATCATCGTACACGAAGGCCTGGCGCGCCTCCAGCGCCAGCCGGGTGAACGCAGCGTGGTGCTGCACATCGAGGCGGAGCGATCGGGGCAGGAGGGGAGCGCGGCCCTGCAGGCGGTAGCTCAGCTCGTGGTAGATGTCCTCGTTCGTGCGGTCGATCGTGAGCGTGTCGCCCTGGATGCCGCTCAGGGTCTCGCGGAGCATCACGGCCCGGTAGCCCACACTGTGCGCCGCCTGTCGCCGTCCGGGATCGTTGCGCAGGTCCACGGTGAGCTGGGGGGAGACCCGCAGGTACCAGCGCTCCAGCGGCGCGTCCACGAAGAGCGAGGCGCTCTGGGCGGTGAGGCCCACATGGATGTTGCCCACAGGTCCGTGCGCCAGCCGGTCGTGGTGCCAGAGGAGCCGGGCCCCACCCACGGGCCGCCCGCTGCGGAAGCCGTACAGCGGGGCAAGTCCCCATTCAACCCGCTGCATGGGGAAGGTGGCGTTGTGCAGGGCGATGCCGGCCATGAAGCCGTCGTGGGCGTTCCACGCCAACGCGGGGCTCAGCCAGGTGCTGCGGCGGTCCTCGCGCTCGAGGCCCACGAAGGGCGCCAGCCGCGGAGCGGTCCACCGCCGAAGGATCCCGTTCGCGCGGACGCCGTTGTTGCGGCGGTCGATGTCGAGCGTGCGCTCCACCGCGTCGATGCGGATGCGGTCCACATCGGGCCAGGGGAGGCTCACCCGGCGGGTGCTGTCCGGTTCCACCCAGAGCGTCCTGCGCACAGGGTCGTCCGTGTCGCTCACCGGGAAGGGCATGTGCGACCCGCCGCGGATGGTATAGCGGAGCACCCCGTCCTTGAGCCGGCGCGCCCTCACGTCCACCTTGCGCGTTGACCCCAGCAGCTCATCGAAGACCCAGCCCAGGTCCTTGCCGCTCACCTGTTCGAACACCGCGCGCAGGTCCGCTGGACCGGGGTGCCTGAAGCTCCACGCATCGAAGTAGGCGTGCAAGCAGCGGTCCATGAGGTCGGTGCCGAGGGATGCCTCCAGCTGGTCCATCACCAACGCGGTCCGCATGTACACCATGGTGCCGTAGTTGGTGGACGAGAAGCGCGTGGAAGGCAGGGATGCGGCCTGGTCCTGGTCGCGCCGGGTGTTCAGGCGCATCGCCAGTTCGTTCCGGGCCCGGTGCGGATCGGAGAAGTGCCGCATGAGCCGTGCTTCGCCGGGGATGCCGAACGCGCTTTCGGGATGGGGGTATCGGGCTCGCATGTAGCGCAGCTCCAGGTAGCTGTTCATGCCCTCATCCAGCCAGGGGTGCTCGCGCTCGTTGCTGGCCAGGATGCCTTGGAACCAGTTGTGCCCCACCTCATGGGCGATCACGTTGTCCAGGCTTTCGGCGCTGGTCATGTTGCCGATGATGGTGATCATCGGGTACTCCATGCCGCCGCCCGCGCTGATGGTGCCGTCCACCGCGGTGCACGCCGCATACGGATAGTCGCCCACCGTACGGCTGTAGTGCAGCAGCGCCTCGTTGATGTAGCTCACGGCGTTCTCCCAGAGCGCCGCGTTGCGGGGTGTGGAGAGCGCCCAGGTGGTGACGCTGCGGCCGCTGGTCGGAAGCAGGACCTCGCCCTTGCGCACCACGAACCGCTTGTCCGCGAACCACGCGAAGTCATGCACGCTGTCCTGCACGAACCGGATCGTTTTCCAGGTCGGTGCCGAGGGTGGGAAGGGTGCGGCGCCCTTCCGGCCGCTGCGTTCCGGGGCCGGAACGGTGGCCAGGGAGTCCATCCAGCGGTTCTCCTCCGTGTTCTGGAGCAGGCCGGTGGCGCCCACGACGTAGTTCGCGGGCAGGGTGATGGAGACCTCGTACCGGCCGAAGTCGGCGAAGAACTCGCCTTGGGTGAGGTAGGGCATGGCATGCCAGCCCTCCTGGTCGAACACCGCCGGTTTGGGATACCACTGGGTGATGTGATAGGCCTGACCGGTGTGGCCCAGGCGCGAGAACCTGCCGTCGGGGACCTTCACCCGGAACGGGGTGTCCACGGTGATGGAGCGGCCGCCGGCCAGGGGCGTGGGCAACTTGATCCAGCCGATATCCGCGTGCTGCGGATGAAGGCCCCAGAGCAACGCCTGGTCCTCCGCGCGGAAGTCGAGGCTGTCGATGCGTCCGCGGTCCTCCGGCCGCGCGAAGTGGAGGTCGAGCTCGCCGGCCGCGTCCAGTTGATGGCACAATGCCGTGTGCCGGTCGGCATAGGCGTTCGGCCAGAGGTGCACCCACAGCGTGTCGAGGGCGACGGGGCTGTTGTTGTGGTAGGTGAAGCGTGCCAGGCCGCGCAGGACATGTTCCTGGTCGTCCAGGCGGACCGTGATCGCATGGTCCACGCGTTGCTGGAACGGGACCTGGCCGTAAGCGCAGGAGAACAGCGCGAACGCTGAAAGGAGGGATGCGTTGCGCATGGCGGATGCGCGGGTGGCCCTGTTCAGCTGCCGAAGAGCTCCGCGAGGCGGCGTTCGAGCATCGCGCCGCGCAGGTTCTTGTCGATCACCTTGCCGTCACGGTCCACCAGCACGGTGAAGGGGATGCTGCTCACGCCGTATTCCTGCGCTGCGGCGTTGTTCCAGAAGCCGAGGTCGCTCACGTGCTTCCACGGCAGGCCGTCCTGCTGGATCGCGGCCACCCAGGCCTCCTTGGTGCGGTCGAGGCTCACACCGAGGATCTCGAAGCCCTTGCCGTGGAAGCGGTCGTAGACCTTCTTCACGTTGGGGTTCTCCATGCGGCAGGGCTTGCACCAGCTGGCCCAGAAGTCGATGAGGACCACCTTGCCGCGCAGGTCGCTCAGCCTCACGGTGCGCCCGTCCGGTGTTTGTTGCGCGATCTCCGGCGCCATGCCGCCCACGGGGATCAGGTTGCTCAGGCGCTGCATCTCGGCCTCCTGCTGCTTCATCGCCTGGGCCTGTTTCTCCATCCGGTCCACTTGATCGCGGAATGCGGTGAAGAAGCCGGAGCGGCCCATGGTCCCGCGCAGCTGGTCGCGGACCAGTTTGTAGGTGTCGATATCCTGCTGGATGTTCAGCTTGCTCACCGCGCTCAGCTGCAGGGGCGAGCCGGGGTGCCCGTTGATGGCGTCCTTGCACAGGGTGTAGTAGGCTTCGTTCACCTCGTTCAGCGCGCTCACCGTGGTGCTGTCGCCGGCGCCCTGGGCCATGCGCCTGCGGAGCGAATCGATGCGCTGTTCATGCAGGGTGGCCTCGCGATAAAAGGCATGCAGGTCCTGGGTGTGCTTCGAGCCGTCCAACACCGAAGGGCGGGCGAGCTCGCCGGCCTTGGCCTCCACGCTCAGCGTCTCGGCGCTGTCCAGGGCCACGATCAGCGCGTCGCGATCGTCGAGCGCGATGCGGTAGAAGTCCAGCGGAAGCGCCGGCACCTTCAGGGTGCCCTTGCCGTCGGCGGACAGCAACACGGAGTCCAGGTGCACGGGCCTGTTGTTCTCGAAGCGGTCGAAGAACACGGTGCGGCCACCGCCGCCTTCGATGGCCAGGTCGATGGAGCGGCCGCCTCCGCCGCCGGAACAGGCGGCAAGGGTGAGGGCAAGGAGCGGAAGGAGGGGATGACGGAACATGCGGTTCATCATGTGGGGTGGGTCAGGGGGTCGGTTCCCGGTCGAGCAGAGCGCGGACCACGGTGTTCGCCAGGCGGGGATCGGCCTTGCCTTTCGTGGCCTTCATCACCTCACCCATGAACAGGCCGAGCAGGCCCTTGTTGCCTTTGCGGTAGGCCTCCACCTTATCCGGGTAGCGGTCCATGGCCTCGCGCATGGCGGCCTCCATGGCGCTGTCGTCGCGCTGTTGCAGCAGGTCGTTCGCTTCGGCCAGCCGGCGCGGGTCCTCGTCCGGCCGCTCGAGCATCAGGGGGAAGAGGCGCTGGGAGGCCGCGCTGTGGCTCACGTGGCCGCCGTCGATCAGGGCGATGAGCTCGGCGATGCGGGCCGGCGGCAGGGGGAACTCCTCCATGCTGCGGCCCTGGGCGTTGCACCAGGCGCGCACATCGCCCATCATCCAGTTGGCCGCGGCCTTGGTGTTGGGGCAGGTGGCCAGCACACCTTCGAAATAGAGCGCGGTGGCCTTGTCGTCCGTGAGCACGCCGGCATCGTAGGCGCTGAGCCCGAGCGCTCCGGTGTAGCGGGCCCGCAGCTCGCGGGGCAGCGGGGGCATGGTCTCGCGCACCCGGTCGCGGTGTTCCTGCGTCACCCGCAGCGGGGCCAGGTCGGGTTCGGGGAAATAGCGGTAGTCGTGGGCGAGCTCCTTGCTGCGCAATCCGGCGGTGATGCCCTTGGCCGCGTCGAAGGTGCGCGTCTCCATGTGGATGGTGCCGCCGGCGTCCAGCACCTCGCTCTGCCGCTGGGCCTCGTGCTCGATGGCCTTCATCACATGGCGGAAGCTGTTGAGGTTCTTCACCTCGCAGCGCGTGCCGAAGCGGTCGCTGCCCTTGGGCCGCACGCTGATGTTGGCGTCGCACCGCAGGCTGCCCTCCTCCATGTTGCCGTCGCAGATGTCCAGGTAGCGCACCAACCGGCGTATCTCCACCAGGTAGTCGTACGCCTCCTGCGCGCTGCGGATGTCGGGTTCGCTCACGATCTCCACCAGCGGCACCCCCGCCCGGTTCAGGTCCACCAGGGTGTTGAACGGGTCCACGTCGTGGATGCTCTTGCCGGCATCCTCCTCCATGTGGATGCGGGTGATGCCGATGCGCTTCTCGCCGCCTTCCACCGGGATCATCACATGGCCCAGGGTGCAGATGGGCGTGGTGTCCTGGGTGATCTGGTAGCCCTTGGGCAGGTCGGGGTAGAAGTAGTTCTTGCGGGCGAAGTGCATGCGCTCCGCGATGGTGCATCCGGTGGCGAGGCCCAGGCGGATGGCGTGGTCCACCACGGCCCGGTTGAGCACCGGCAGCGTGCCGGGATGGCCCAGGGTCACCACGCTCACGTTGGTGTTGGGGTGGTCGCCGTACGCGTTGGCGTCGCTGCTGTAGGCCTTGCTGGCGGTGAGCAGCTGGGCGTGCACCTCCAGGCCCACCACGAGCTCGTAGCGTTCGCTCCAGTGGGGGGCACCGGTGGAAGCGTCCTTGCGGTCCATCAGCTGCCGGCGATGAGTTCGCGCATGATGAGGGTGAGCTTCGGCTCGGCGCCTTCGGCCACGCGCTGCACCATCTCGTGGGTGGTCTTCTCGATGCGACCCTTCACCCCCATGTCGGTGATCACGCTCATGGCGAAGCAGGGCAGGCCCATGTGGCGGGCGGCGATCACCTCCGGCACGGTGCTCATGCCCACCGCATCGCCGCCGATCACCCGCACGTAGTGGTACTCGGCCGGGGTCTCCAGCGTGGGGCCGGTCAGGCCCACGTAACAGCCCTCACGCAGCGCGATGCCATGCGCTTCGGCGATGGCCCTGGCCCGGGCGATCAGGGCGTGGTCGTACGGTTCGCTCATGTCCGGGAAGCGCGTGCCGAGCGCATCCAGGTTGGGCCCGATGAGGGGATTGGGGAACAGGCAGATGTGGTCGTTCAGCACCATCAGGTCGCCCACTTCGAAGTCGGGGTTCACCCCGCCGCAGGCGTTGCTGACGAAGAGCCGGCGGATGCCGAGCAGCTTGAACACCCGCACCGGCAGCACCACCTCGGCCATGCTCCAGCCTTCGTAGAAGTGGAAGCGGCCCTGCATGGCCACCACGGGTCGGCCGCCAAGGGTGCCGAAGAGCAGGCGGCCGGGATGGCCCTGCACCGTGCTCACCGGGAACTCGGGGATCTCGCCGTACGGGATGCTGTGCGCCACCTGGATCTCGCGCCCCAGGCCGCTGAGGCCGGTGCCCAGGATGATCCCGGTCTCCGGCACGAAGCCGCCGGTGGCCTTCTTCAGGTGGTCAGCGATGCGCTGGATGCGGTCCAACATGGCGGCGGAGCAGCTCGGCGAAGCGTTCGGGTTCGTTCAGGATCACGGTCCGCATGCCGATCGTGGCCACGGGGAGTCCGTCAAGGGGTCCGCCCGGGATCAGCGACCTCAGCCGGGCGGCGTCCTTTTCCGTGGTGATCAGCAGGTTCGGAGCGGGCGCGAAGGTATCGAATCGCCGTGCCAGCAGGGCCAGGTCGCCGGGGGTGAACGCGTGGTGGTCGGGGAACCCCGTGTGCTCCACCGGTCCGAACAAGGTCCGCACATGCTCCACGAAGGGCTCCGGGTGGGCGATGCCGGTGACCACCAAGGCCCCGGCCCGTGGCCCGGAGGGCCGGTCCAAGGGCTGCCCGTCCAACGACCGCGGCGGCTCGTAGGTGATGCCTGCGAAGAACAGCTCCTGGTCCGACCGCAGGCGGAGGCGCTCGCGCCAACGGGCCTGTTCCTCCACCGAAGGCGGTTCCGCGCACTTGGTCACCACCACGATGTGCGCGGCCTGGGCTCTGGACCGCAGGTCACGCAGGGTCCCTGCCGGCACCAGCGCATCGTCGCAGTAGGGGCGCTGGGCGGTGGTGAGCAGGATGTTGAGCCCCGCATCCAGGCGGCGGTGCTGCAGGGCGTCGTCCAGCACCACGGCCTTGATGCCAGGCACCGCCTGTTCGATGTGCGCGATGGCCGCCACCCGGTCCGCGCCCACGAACACACGCACGTCGGGGAACTTCCGCTTCACCTGGAGGGGCTCGTCGCCGCTGCGTTCCGCGGTGTCATCGACCGCCACCTTGTGGATGTCCGTCCCCGACCGGCCATAGCCCCGGCTCAGCGTGGCCAGCGGCCGCCGATCGTGCAGGGTGCGCAGCAACAGTTCCAGCATGGGCGTCTTGCCCGTCCCGCCCAGGGCGAGGTTGCCGATGGCGATGGTGGGCACGGCGGGGCGCATGCTCCGCAGCAGGCCGGCATCATAGAGCGCGTGGCGCAGCCGGAGCACGGCGGCGGTGGGCCAGGAGAGGGGGGCGAGGATGGATCGCATGCCGTTCCCGGTGCGGTGGGCGGTTCGCAT
>Ga0073899_10000285_pt1 | contig 47126 bp, 38 predicted proteins | sample KloWWTmetaKNB5Ph_FD_88975 | JGI IMG/M metagenome (GOLD analysis project Ga0073899, IMG submission 88975) | Active sludge microbial communities from Klosterneuburg, Austria, studying microevolution and ecology of nitrifiers - Klosterneuburg... | ecosystem: Engineered > WWTP > Aerobic digester >... | reverse complement strand
CTTCTTCCAGGAGGCCAACGCCCGCTTCACCGCCAGCGCCACCACCGCCGACCTGCACTTCGTGATGACCCCCGAAGGCAAAGGCGCCAACGTGCTGAAGGCCCTGCGCCGCACCGACGGCAGCGAGGCCGCCAGCATCTCCCTCGGCACCGAAAAGGAGCCCCGCTACGAGGTGGACGCCTTCACCAACGCGGTGTACCTGGCCGAGGGCGACGGGGTGAAGGGCTTCAGGCCGTAAGGGGGAGGGGGCTGCTGGTGTGGGGAGCTGGGCGCGGTACACCACCGGAGCCCATCCGAACATGTCATAGAATAAGCAGCCCGAAGGGATGCGTGGCAGTCTCCCCTAGCTGGACGGGAACAGCTGGTGCGATGGGGTCTCTGATCGGACACCTGTGCTTCGAGCCACGCCCGGCCCTCAGATGTAGCGCCTCAGCACGGCCTGCACCTCCGCCGTATAGCCACCGCCGAAGAGCAGGACGTGTACGAGCAGCGGGTAGAGCTGGCAGAGCTCCACCCGCTCGGGCCAGCCGGGTTCCAGCGGGCGCTCGCTGTGGTACGCCGCGAAGAAGGCCTCCTCGAACCCGCCGAAGAGCCGCGCCATGGCCAGGTCCATCTCGCGGTGGCCGTAGTACACGGCGGGGTCGATCAGCACCGGCGCCCCATCGGCCGCGCACAGCACATTGCCGCTCCACAGGTCGCCGTGCAGCAGGGCGGGCGGCTCGGCGGGGAAGAGCCCCTCCAGGCGCGGGTACAGCCGGTCGAAGCGCTGCACGGTGGCCGGGTCCAGCCGCCGGCGGTCGCGCGCCTGCTGCACCAAAGGCTCCAGCCGGTGCCGCACCAGGAAGCCGGGCCAGTCCGCTTCGCGTGTGTTCACCTGCGGCAGCAGGCCGATGTGGTTGTCGCGCTCCAGCCCGAAGCGGGGCGCGCGGTGGCCGTGCAGCACCGCCAGCCCGCGGCCAAGCGCCTCCCAGAACGCCGTGCGGCGCGGCCCCGTGTCGATGTGCTCCAGCAGCAGGTAGGCCTCGTCGTGGTCCTCGCCGTGGCCCACCACCTGCGGCACGCGCAGGGCGCCGGCCCGCGCCAGCCGCTGCAGCCCGTCGGCCTCGCCGGCGAAGAGGTCGGGGTGCTTTTCGGCGTCGAGCACCTTCACGAACCAGCGCCCCGCCGGGGTGTGCAGCCGGTAGGCCGCGCAGATGCTGCCGCCGCCCACCGGCTCGCTGTGCTCGATGTCCATGGGCTCACCGACATGGCGGCTCAGCCGCTCGCACAGCCGCTCGATCAGGGAGCCGGAAAGGGGCATGCGCAAAGGTGTGCTGTGGTCCGACCGCGTGTGTTACATTTGCGTCCCGTTCGCAGGAACGGTTGTCATCCTGGGGAATTAGCTCAGCTGGCCAGAGCGCTTGCATGGCATGCAAGAGGTCACCGGTTCGACTCCGGTATTCTCCACACAAGGCGGTCCCCCGGGCCGCCTTTTCTGTTCGGGAACGGCTCATTCTGTCCATCGGCAACGTTCCATCCGCTTCTGCGTCCCATCTTGCAGAGCCCTCCGCCGATGACGCACATCTTCCACCCCACGGACCTTTCCGAGGCCGGGGCCACCGCCTTCCGGCACGCGTTGCGCCTGGCCGTGGCGGCCCCCGGCAAGCTCACCATCCTGCACGTCGCCGACGGCGAGGCCCACCGCAGCGACCTGCCCGGTGTGCGCCAGGCGTTGGTGGAGTGGGGCCTGCTGCGGCATCCCGAGGACGAGGAGGGCCTCAGCGCCCTGCGCCTGGCCGTGCGCAAGGTGATCAGTGCCGAGGGCGATCCGGTGGCCGCCTGCCTGGACCACCTCATCCGGCATCCCGCCCAATGGCTGGTGCTGGGCACCGGACAGCGCACCGGCACGGACCGCCTGATGAAGGCCTCGGTGGCCGAGGGCCTCATGCGGAAGTCCCGCGTGCCCGCCCTTGTGGTGCCCTCCGGTGTGCCGGGCTTCGTGCTGCCCGACAAGGGGCGCGTGGCCCTGCACCGTGTGCTGCTGCCCGTGGGGCCGCCCGCCCTGGCCCGCACCGCCGGGATCGCGCTGCACGACCTGCTGCAGCGCTGCGGCACGGGCCAGGTGGAGGTGCACACCCTGACGGTGGGCGAGGCCACCCTGCCCGCCGACCTCCACGACCGCCTCAACGGCCGGGCCTCCTTCGTCCACCACCACGGCGACGGCGATGTGGTGGATGCCATCGTGGCCGCCACCGACCGCCTCGCCGTGGACCTGGTGGCCATGGCCACCGAGGGGCACGACAGCCTGGGCGATGCCGTGTGGGGCAGCCGGGCGGAACAGGTGCTCCGCCGCCTGCGCATCCCCGCGGTGATCGTGCCGTCCCAGTTGCCGGTGTAGCGGGATCACCGGCGACCCCGGGCCCGATCGGCGGTGGCCAGCCACGCGCGGAAGGCCTCCTGTGCACGCACGGCCTTGGTGCCGCGCGGCGCCTGGCGGTACCGGTTCTCCTGCTGCGCGTCGATCACGCGCGCCTTCATGGTATCGGCCCACTGCAGGTCCAGCATGCGCAGCACCTCGGCCTTCACCTCGGGGTCGCGCAGCGGGAAGGCCACTTCCACGCGACGGTCCAGGTTGCGCTCCATCAGGTCGGCGCTGGCCAGGTACAGCACCTGTCGGCCCTGGGCGTGGAACACGTACGCCCGTGCATGCTCCAGGTAGCGGTCCACGATGCTGATGGCCGCGATGCGTTCGCTGGTGCCCGCCACGCCAGGCACCAGGCAGCAGATGCCGCGCACGAGGAGGCGGATGGGCACACCGGCCCGCGAGGCGTCGTACAGCTTGCCGATCATGGCCCGGTCCTCCAGGCTGTTCAGCTTCAGCAGGATGCCCGAGGGCCTTCCGGTGCGCGCTTGTTCGATCTCGCGGTCGATGAGCGTTTCCAGGCCGCTGCGCAGCCCGGTGGGGGCCATCAGCAGCTGCCGCAATTGGGGCACGTGCCGCCGGTCCGCCAGATGGCGGAACACCTCGCTCACCTCACGGCACAGCTCGGTGTCCGCCGTCAGCACGGCACAATCGGCGTAGAGCCGCGCCGTGCGCTCGTGGAAATTGCCGGTGCCGAGGTAGGCGTAGCGTTTCAGCACGCGGCCTTCCCGCCGTTCGATGAGGCCCAGCTTGCCGTGCACCTTCAGCCCCTCGTAGCTGTAGAGCACGCGCGCGCCGGCGGCCTCCAGCTGTTCGCCCCAGTGCAGGTTGGTGCGTTCGTCGAAGCGCGCCTGCACCTCCACGAACACGGTGACCTGCTTGCCCGCGCGCAGCGCGTCGATGAGCGCCTCGCACACCTGCGAGCGTTCGGCCACGCGATAGAGCGTGAGGGCGATGCTGCGCACCTGCGGGTCGCGTGCGGCCTGCCGCAGCCAGTCCACCACCACCCCGAAGTCGTGGTAGGGGAAGTGCAGCAGCAGGTCGCGTTGTGCGATGCGGTCGAAAAGCCGGCGGCGGGCGGAGGCGCCGGGGCGGGGGAGGGGCGCACGCTGCGGATCGCGCAGCGCCGCATGGCCCTCCACGGGCAGGCCCATGAGGTCGCTGAAGTTGTGGTAGCGGCCGCCGGCCACCAGGTCGGGTCCCTTCAAGCCCAGCAGCGATCGCATCGCCTTGCGCACCGCGGGGGGCATGCGCTCATCGTACAGGAAGCGGCTGGGCACGCCGGTGGACCGTTTGCGCAGGCTGCGCCGCACCTTGTCCACCACGCGTTCGCCGAACTCCTCCTCCAGGTACAGCTCCGCGTCGCGGCTCAGCTTGATGGCGTAGCTGTCCACCAGCTCATGACCGGCGAAGTGGTCGCGCAGGCCCAGGCGCATCACATCGTCCAGGAAGATCAGCGCCGTGCGCCCACGCGCGGCCGGCAGGGTGAGGAAGCGGCCCACCGCATCGCTGGGCACGTTCACCAGCACGAGCCGTTCGCGGCGTTTGCCCTTGCCCACGGGCCGCAGCCGGCACACCAGGTACAGCTTGCGGTCCTCGATGAAGAGCGCGTTGCCGTCGCGCACCTCGGCGGTGTGCAGCAGCGGCGCCACGCGGGTGCTGAAGAACGCGCGGGCGAAGGCCTGCTGGCGCTTGTCCAGCCGGTCCTCCTGAAGCAGCCGGATACCGTGCCTGGCGAGGGCGGGCAACAGGGTGCGCCGGTAGAGGCGGCCGAACTGTTTCTGCTGGCGAAGGGCTGTTCGGTTGATGCGGGCGATCAGTGCTTCGGTGGCCACGCCCAACGCCGTGCGGTCGCGCCGGCCCAGCTTGGCCAGCGACCGTAGCGAGGCCACCCGCACGCGGTAGAACTCGTCCAGGTTGCTGCTGTAGATCGCCAGGAACTTGATGCGCTCCAACAACGGCACCCGTGGGTCGCTGGCCTCCTGCAGCACCCGGTCGTTGAAGGCCAGCCAGCTCAGGTCCCGGTCGAAGTACGGATCGTGCAGCACCCGCGGTGCGGGCAGCCGGCCCTGGTGCACGCGCTGGCGCGCCAGGCCGAGGTTCATGCGCTTCTGCGCCCCGAAGCGCCGCTCGGCATAGGGCGTGTGGAAGCGGTGACCTTCCAGGTAGGCCAGGTTCTCACGTTCCCATTCGCCGCGCTTCACGGTCCGTGCGGTCACCGCCTGCAGCTCCTGCTTCAATCGCTCGCTGTGCTCCTCGAAGTCCACCTGCCCGGCCTTGGCGCTGTCGGCATCGCGCAGGATGCGCTGCAGGAGGCTGCGCGGCCGGGCGCCCACGCGGGTGGCCTCGATCAACGCCGCCACCCGGCGCACCTGCGCGGCCGGCACGCCCTGTTCCTTCAGGAAGGCCGCCGCCAGCCGCGCGCTCACGCGTTCGTGGCCCGCATAGGCCTGCGCGTAGCCCGCGTCGTGGAACAGCGCCGCCAGCTCCAGGGTCCACAGGTCCGCCTCCGACAGGCGGTGCGCCCGTCCGATCTCCAACGCCGTGCGTGTCACCGCCAGCGTGTGGTCCAGGTCGTGGAAGGTGAAGCGTGCGCCGATGTGCTTGCTGAAGTGGCGCCGCACGTGCAGCCGGGCCTGTTCCAACACATCCTTGCGTTCGTTCGGCCGCATGGGGGCGCAAGTTATCCGTGCTCCGGGGCCCGTTCGGGGACGCGGCTATCTTTGGACGCTTCGGCCGATGGAGGTCCCCCATGCGTTCAGCCTTTACCGGGCCTTGTCCGGCGGCACTTTCGCCCTCCTGCTCGGCGATCCCTTCCGCGACGCACAGACCGCCCGCCTGATCGAGCTTGCCGAGGCCGTGTCCGAACGCCAGGGCCTGTCCAAAGGCGCCCGTGCGCGCCTGGCCTTCGTGCTGGTGGAGGCCTTCCAGAACATCATCCGCCACCGCCCGCCTGCCGAGGGCATGCAGCAGCGGAGCTGCTTCCTGTTCGGGGCGACCCCGCAGGGTCAACAGGTGATCACCTGCAACCCGGTGGCCGACGCCGACCTGCCCGCGTTGCGCACCGCGCTCCATGGGGTGCTCGGCAAGGATGCCGACACGCTGAAGGCCCTCTTCCTGCGCGGGCTCCAGGCGAACGCCGCATCGGCCAAGGGCGGAGCCGGGCTGGGCCTCATCGAGATGGCGCGCCGCAGCGGCCGGGACCTGGGTCATGCTCTGGAACCCTTGGAGGACGGCATGCACCGGTTCATGCTACAGGTGCTGCTCGGCGACGTGGAGCCATGGCCCTTCGACCGGGTGGCCGATGCCTGTCGCAGGCAGGAGGCGCAACAGGTGGTGGCGGCCATGGTCGGTGAACCGGCGCCGTCCTTGTTGAACGCGCTGCTGGGCCTGGTGCAGGAGGCCGGGTTGGGCGGAGAGCCCCTGCACGCCTGTCTGCTGGCCGCCACCCAGTACATCGACGACAGCGCAGCGCAGCGCCACGGGCCCGTGCTGCTTTCCGTGCACCGCCGGGGAGCAGGCGGGTGGAGCGTGCTGGTGGGTTCGGAGGGACCGGCAGGCGAGGCCGATCGGCTGGAGGCGATCGTGCATGGGGTGCGCGGCGATTCGGCGTTCCACCTCAAACGCCGCTACCGCGCCGCCCTGCAGGGCGGGGATCCCGCCGGTGCCGGTCTGTTGGAGCTGGCCACGCGCGCCACCGGGGGCCTCGCCGCCGGCCGATGGGCGTTGGACGCGGACCGGACCCTGGTCTGGGTGGAGGCCCGTTCCTGAACACGAACGCACCGTTCGCAGCTTCGCCCGCCACCCGGGCACAATTCCTGACCTCCATCGGTGTTATCCATGAGCAACACCGTTCGATCGATGCTCGCCACTCTGTTCCACGCGCTGGAGCGCTTCGAGGTCTGGTTCGACCGCCGCTTCGGCTGGTTCTTCACCAACGGCATGAAGGGCCGGTCCCGGGACGGCTCCGCGATCACCAGCGCACGCACACGTTCCGTGCCTCGGTGAAGAAGCGCAGCGCCTCCCAGCCGCCCTCGCGCCCCACACCGCTCTGCTTGGTGCCTCCGAAGGGCGTCCGCAGGTCGCGCACCATCCAGCAGTTCACCCACACGATGCCCGCCTGGATGCCGCGCGCCACGCGGTGGGCCCGGTGCACGTCCCGTGTCCACACCACGCCGGCCAGGCCGTAGGGCGTGGCGTTGGCCAGGGCCAGGGCCTCCTCCTCGGTGTCGAAGGGCTGCAGCGTGACCACGGGCCCGAAGATCTCCTCCTGGTTGGTGCGGCATTGCGGTCCCAGCCCTTCGATCACCGTGGGCCGCATGTACCAACCGCCGGCCAGCGCTCCGGGCAGCTGCACCCGCTCTCCGCCGCACAGCACGGTGCCGCCTTCGGTCCGCGCCAGGTCCACGTGGCCGAGCACTTTCTCCAGGTGCGGAGCGGACACCAGCGCGCCCAGGTCCGTCGTCGGATCCGCGGGATCGCCCACCCGCAGGGCCTCGGTGCGCGCCACGAAGGCCGCCTTGAACCGGTCGTAGAGGCCGCGCGCCACCAGGATGCGCGAGCCGCACAGGCAGATCTGCCCCTGGTTGCGGAAGGAGGAGCGCACGGTGGTGTCGAGCATGCGGTCGAAGTCGCAGTCGTCGAACACCAGCACCGGGTTCTTGCCGCCCAGCTCCAGGCTGAGCTTCTTGAACAGGGGTGCCGCGGTGCGGGCGATCTCGGCGCCGGTGCGCGTGCCGCCCGTGAAGGAGATGGCCGGGATGCCCGGGTGCGCGCTGATGGCCGCGCCCACCTTGCCGCCCAGGCCATGCACGATGTTCAGCACCCCCGGGGGCAGCTCCTCCGCCGCGCAGGCTTCCGCCAGCAGGTGCGCGGTGAGGGGCGTCACCTCCGAGGGTTTGGCCACCACCGTGCATCCCGCGGCCAGGGCCGGAGCCACTTTCCAGGTGAAGAGGTACAGCGGCAGGTTCCACGGACTGATGCATCCGGCCACGCCCACCGGCTGCCGGTCGGTGTAGTTCAGCGCCACCTCGTCCATCAGGTGGGCCTCGCTCTGCTGGTGCAGGATCGCCGTGGCGAAGAAGCGCAGGTTGGCCACCGCACGCGGAATGTCCACCTCGCGCGCCAGATGGACCGGTTTGCCATTGTCCTGTGATTCGGCCTGCGCGAACCGCTCCAGGTCGCGTTCCACGCGCGCCGCCACGCGCAGCAGGGCGTTGCTGCGCCCTTCGCGCCCCAGCGCCCACCAGGCCGGCAGCGCGGCCTGTGCGGCCGCCACCGCGTCGTCCACGTCGCGGGCATCGCTGTCCGGGGCGGTGGCGAACACCTCGCCGGTGGCGGGCGCGTGCACCGGCAGGGTGGCGCCGCTGTGCGCGGCCGTGAAGCGGCCGCCGATGTGGTTCAGGATGGTCGTCATGGCTCGCGCCGAAGGTACAGGGGCCGCCCCCTCCCCCCCTGAAAAGCCGAAAGGCCCCCACGATGTGGAAGCCTTCCAGCCCCTTGTTGCGCTGTCATTGAACGAACCTACTCGATGACAAGCTTCGTGAATGCGGTGGACGGCAGGCAGGCCATGTGCTCCAGGGCCGGCACCGGGCGCACCACGCTTCCCATGGTGGTGGTCGCCGGAGCGGCGGGCTTGCGCTGCGCGGGGTAGCGGAAGGGTGATGCGGCCTGGGCCCATGTGACGCCGACGATGGCGAGCCCGAGGCAGAACAGCTGGGAGGCGGTGGTGCGGCGCATGGGTCGGTGATCGATGCTGCGAACGTACACGGTGAACGATCCGTCGAACGTTAACGACACGTTGATCGCCGTTAAAGAACGTTAAGTGCCCCGCCCGCGCGCTGGGCGCCCGGATAGTTTCGGACCGTGAACGTGCGATCGATCCCGGTGCTCACGCTGGCCATCACCCTCGCGCTCGTGGGCCTGGTGGTGATCCAGGTGCGGTGGATCGGTGAGTCGATGGACCTGAAGGACGTGCAGCTGGGCCGCAGCGTGGATGATGCCCTGATCGCCGTGGGCGAACGGCTGGAGCGCCGCGAGGCGATGGACCGCCTGCGCGCGCACGAGGGCCTCGGTCGGCTCCGCACCAGCGACAGCCTGGCGACGATCGATGCGCCCGCTGGATCGGACGATGTGGTGGCCGACATGCTGCGCGGCCTCATCGCGCCAGGAGAGGTGCGCCCCGTGGAGGAGTGCGTACCCGCTCCGGTGCTGGACTCCCTCCTGGGCGAGGAGCTCCGGCTCCGCGGCATCACGGGCCCCACCCACTACGCCGTCCTCGATCCGGCGGACCGGGTGGTGATGGCCTCCCCCGGTGCCGACACCGCCGCGCTCGTGGCCTCTTCCCACACCGTCCCGCTCTTCCGCAGCGGCGCTCCAGGCACGCGCCTGCGCCTGCATGTGCTGCTGCCCGCACAGGAGCGGATGGTGCGCGCCGCCATCCGCCCCATGCTGCTGCTGTCCGCCACCTTCCTGCTGGTGATCGCGGCCGTCTTCGTCATCACGTTGCGCACCGTGCACCGCCAGAAGCGCATCAGCGACATCAAGAACGACCTGGTGAACAACCTCACCCATGAGCTGAAGACCCCCATCAGCACCATCGCCCTGGCCTGCGAGGCGCTGAACGACCCCTCCATGCCGCACACCGAGCAGCAGACGCGCACCTTCGTGAACATGATCCGCGAGGAGAACAAGCGCCTCGGTGTGCTCGTGGAGAATGTGCTGCAGAGCGCCGTGCAGGACAGCGGGCAGATGCGCCTGCGGCCGGTGGACCTCGATCTGCACGTGCTGATCGACGATGTGGTGCGCAACATGCGCATCCAGGCCGAGCGGCGCGGCGGGGGCATCGAGGTGGCGTTCGGCGCGGTGTTGCACCGCCTGCAGGGCGACCGCATCCACCTGACCAACGTGCTGCAGAACCTGATCGACAACGCCATCAAGTACGCCGCCCGCGAACCCCGCATCCAGGTGCGCACCCGCAGCGACCATCACGGCTTCGCCGTGGAGGTGCAGGACAACGGCATCGGCATCCCGCGCGGGGAACAGCGGCGCATCTTCGACAAGCTCTACCGCGTGCCCACCGGCAACATCCACAACGTGAAGGGCTTCGGCCTGGGCCTCAGCTACGTGCGCGCTGTGGTGCAGCGCCATGGCGGCCGCATCCAGGTGGCCAGCGAACCCGGCCAGGGCAGCACCTTCACCATCACCCTTCCCTTTGAACATGGCGCCGACACCCAAGCTCCTGGTGGTCGAGGATGACCCCAACCTCGGTGCCCTGCTGGCCGAGTACCTGCGCGTGAAAGGATTCGAGGTCGACCTGCGCGCCGATGGCGAGGCCGGTCTCCAGGCCTTCCGTGGTGCCGCCGAGGCCGGGGGCCGATACGACCTGCTGTTGTTGGATGTGATGATGCCGGTGAAGGACGGCTTCACCCTGGCGCGCGAGATCCGTCGCTTGGACGCGCAGGCGCCCATCATCTTCCTCACCGCCAAAAGCATGAAGCAGGACACCATCCAGGGGTTCCAGGCCGGGGCGGATGACTACCTCACCAAACCGTTCAGCATGGAGGAGCTGGTGCTGCGTGTGCATGCCGTGCTGCGGCGCAGCGCCGGCCTCGGCCTGGGCATCGAGCAGCCGCAGCACCACACCATCGGCAGCTACACCTTCGATGTGCGCAAGCAGCTGCTCCGACGCGGGGAGGAGGAACGCAAGCTCACCACCAAGGAGAGCGAGCTGCTGCGCCTGCTGTGCCTGCACCGCAATGGCCTGCTCGAGCGGCGCCAGGCCCTGCGCGAGATCTGGGGCGACGACAACTACTTCAACGGCCGGAGCATGGACGTGTACATCGCCAAGCTGCGCAAGCACCTGCGCGAGGATCCGGAGGTGGAGATCATCAACATCCACGGTCAGGGCTTCCGCCTGGCCGCACGGGAACAGGCCTGATCACAGGCTCGATGTGCGGCCGCCGTCCACCGGCAGGTTGATCCCCGAGATGTAGGAGCCGCCCGGTCCGGCCAGGAAGGCCACCGCCGCCGCCACCTCTTCCGGACGGGCGAATCGGCGCAGGGGAACCTCCGCGCGCATGTGCGCGGCCACCTCCTCTTCGCTCGCCCCGGTCCGTTCGGCCTTGGTGCGGATGATCGCTTCCAACCGCTCGGTGGCCGTGGCCCCGGGAAGCACGTTGTTCACGGTGATGTTCCACGGCCCCAGTTCGTTGGCCAGCGTTTTGGCCCAGTTGGCCACCGCCGCCCGCACCGTATTGCTCACCCCCAGATCCGGCAGCGGTTGCTTCACACTGGTGCTGATGATGTTGACGATGCGCCCGTGCCCGGCCTCGCGCATGCCGGGAAGGACCAGCCGCACCAGGCTGTGGAAGGCGAACAGATGCAGCCGAAAGGCCTGCTCGAACTCGGGCACCACCGCCCGGTGTGCGGGCCCCGGAGGCGGGCCGCCCGCATTGTTCACCAGAATGGTGAAGGGTACGTCGGTGAGGGCCTTGCCCACGGCATGCTCCAACGCGGCCGTGTCCGATAGGTCGGCCGGCAGGGCCCGATGCCCTTCACCCGGCAGGGCGTCCACCACCTGGGCCAGTGCCTCGGCCTTGCGCGCGAGGACCGTGACCCGGGCGCCCTGCGCCGCAAGGGCCATGGCGACGGCACGACCGATGCCCTGTGTGGCGCCGCACACCAGCGCGCGTTGGCCGTGCAGATCGGTTCCTGTCATGGGGCTGGGATCGAGGTCAAAGGTAGCTGGAGCGCTCCGCCATGCGCCGGCACTTGTTGATAACCACCCGCCCCAATTCACTTCCGCTTCATCCGAGCGGAACATCTTTGCCGGTCGATCATCGTGAACCCATCGAACCCTTGCGCATGACCTTTCATTCCGCTCTGCTCCGCAGCACCTTCATCGCCGCCGCCGCCCTGGTGGGCCTTACCCGCAGCACCGCCCAAGGGGTGGACGACTGTTCGCAGGTGGTGACCGATCCGCTGGCCATCGGGGGCACGCTCACCTGGACCGGCGATAACTCCAATGCCACCACCACCGGCGACTTCGCCCCCGGCTCGGTGCTCGAGAGCTTCGGCATCCCGGTGATGTGGCATGCCTTCACCACCACGGCCTGTGCGGACATCACCATCGATTACTGTGGTTCGCCCTCGGTGTTCGTGGACTTCTGGAACGTGCTGGCCACCTCCTGCCCGGCCACGAACGCCCTGGTGGTGACCCAGTTGTACGAGTACAACAGCTGCGGGGATGGCAACCCGACCATGAACTTCAACAACCTGCCGGCCGGCACCTACCTCTTTCCGGTGTGGACGGCCGCAGGCAGCGCCTTCGGACCGTACGTGATCAACGTGACCGCCGAGGCCTGCGGTGGGTCGCAGGCACCGCCCAACGACCAGTGCGGTCAGGTGACGAGCGAGGCCCTCGCGGTGGGCGACACCCTCACCTTCACCGGGGACAACACCAATGCCACGGCCACGAACGACTTCGCTCAGGGTTCACCCTTCGCCGGTGCTCCGGTGGTGTGGCACGCCTTCACCACCACCGCCTGCGCCACGGTGGAAGTGCGCTACTGTGGACAGAGCCCCGTGTGGGAGAACAGCTTCGGCTTCCTGGCCACCGATTGCCCCGCCGATTCGCTGATCTTCTTCACCACCTTCAACGACACCACCTGCGTGGACGGTAATCGCACCTATGTGTACACCGACCTCGCTGCGGGCACCTACTATATCCCGGTGCTTCTGGACGCCAACAACAACGCGGTGGGCGCCTACAGCATTGATGTGCTGGCCACCGAGTGTTCCACGCCGCCGGCCTACTTCGACTTCTGCGCGGACGCGATCGCGGTGGCCCTGAACGTGGATGACACCCTCACCTTCACGGGGGACAACACCAACGCCACGCCCACGGCGGATTTCGTGCAAACGAGCCCCTTCGCCGGTGCTCCGGTGGTGTGGCACATGTTCACCACGGTGGAGTGCGCCACGGTGACGGTGAGCTATTGCGGCCTGAACCCCGCATGGACCAACGCCTTCGGCTTCCTGGCCACCGGCTGCCCCGCCGACTCCATCGTGCTGTTCAGCACCTTCAACACCACCGACTGCGGTGACGGGAACCTGACCTACATCTTCGAGGAGCTGGCCGCAGGCACCTACCTGCTCCCTGTGGTGCGTGACGCCAACAACAACGCCATCGGCCCCTACAGCCTGCAGGTGACCGCCGTGGCATGCGCGGGCAGCAACACCCCGCCGAACGACAACTGCGCCACCGCGGTGCCCGAGGCCTTGGAGCCCGGCGCCCCGCTCACCTTCCTCGGCGACAACACGGGCGCCACCTCCACGGGCGATTGGGAGAGCGGCAGCCCCTTCAGCCTGGCCCCGGTGGTGTGGCATGCGTTCAGCTTGGACAGCTGCATGGACGTGACGGTGAGCTATTGCGGCCTGAACCCCGCCTGGACGAACGCCTTCGGTTTCCTGGCCACCAGCTGCCCGGCCGACTCGGTGGTGTACTTCAGCACCTTCAACGATACGGCCTGCGGCGATCAGAACCTGACCTACTACTTCTACCAACTGGCCGCCGGCACCTACCTGCTGCCCGTGGTGCTCGACGCCAACAACAACGCGATCGGCCCCTACAGCGTCACGGTGGACGGTGTCAACTGCATCAACACCGGTCTGAGCGCATCGGAGACCGCCCCGTTGAGCCTGTTCCCGAACCCGACCACGGGCGTGCTGAACGTGCGGAACCCCGGCACGGAGGCGGCCTTCACGCTGGAAGTGCTGGACATGGCCGGCCGTGCCGTGCACGCCGAGCGGGCCCGCATCGCCCAAGGCACCGCGCACACCTTGCTGCTGGACCGTCTGGCCCCCGGTGCCTACACCCTGCGCGCCACCACGCCACAGGCCCGCACCGAGCAGCGCTTCGTGATCCATTGACCGCTTAACCTGCGTCCCATGCTCCACCACATCGCTCCCGCGGCACTGTCCGCCCTTCTGTTGGCACACGCCCCACAGGTGCTCGCTCAGGGCGGTGGCGCCCCGGTGAACGACCTGTGCACGGGCGCCACCATCGTGGCCCTCTCGCCCGGCGTACCCGCAGTGCGCAATGGCGACAGCTCGGGCTCCACGGATGAAGTGGGATTCGGGGCGGCCCAGGTGTGGGAGGCCTTCAGCCTGAGCCAGTGCATGGACGTTACGGTGGACCTGTGCGGGACCACGCCGGCGTTCCCCAATTCGTTCATCAACCTGGTGATCGGCTGCCCCATCACCAACATCGTGAACACGGGCGTGTTCGAGTTCGTCACCTGCGGCGATGGCAACGTCACCATCGTATTCCCGAACCTTCCGCCGGGCACCTACTATTTCCCCGTGATCAACGAGCCGGGCTCCACCGGACCATACACCTTGACCTTCACGGGTGAGGCCTGCACCACCCCGCCCCCGGCCAACGATGAGTGCAGTGGTGCGATCGTTCTGGTGCCCGATGCCGGCTGCACACCGGTCAATGGCACCACGCTGGGCGCCACCGGTTCCATTCCGGCGATCGCCTGCGGTGGGTTCACCGGCGATGCCAACGACGATGTCTGGTTCAGCTTCGATGCCACTGCCACCGAGCATTCCGTCGTGGTGGAGCCCTCCTTGGGCTTCAACGCCGTGATCGATGTGATGGAGGGCGCCTGCGGAGCCACCACGAACATCGCCTGCGCCGATCAAGGTGCGCTGGGCGCCACCGAGACGGTGCTGCTCACGAACCTGACCATCGGGAGCACCTACTATGTGCGGGTCTATGACTGGTACGGCGGACAGCCGTCGGGCCCCACCTTCTCCATTTGTGTGCAGGGCGGCGGAACGGCCCCGGTGAACGACCTCTGCGCCACGGTCACCGCCGACCCACTGGCCCTCGGTGGCACGCTCACGTTCACGGGGAACAACACCGGCGCCACCACGCTGGCCGATGCCGGCATCACCAGCCTCCTGAACGATGGCATCCCCAAGGTGTGGCACGCGTTCACCCTGAGCGATTGCGCCCTCGTCACCATTGCTTACTGCGGCTCCACGCCCCCCTTCGACGAGATCTACCCCGCGCTGACCACCAGCTGCCCGGCCGATCAGGTCCTGTTCACCGCCCAGGCGGATTTCACCTGTGTGGACACCAACGCGGAGATCACCTTCGTGGGGCTGGCACCGGGCACCTATTACATCCCGGTGGGTGCCTTCGGTCCCGGTTCCATCGGCGATTACGTCCTGAGCGTGTCGGCCAACCCCTGCCCGGCACCTCCGCCGAACGATGACTGCGCCAATGCCGCCTACATCGAGGTGCTGCCGCTGCAGGAGTGCCCAGGCACTTCCACCGGCGGTTATAACACCGGTGCGGTGTTGTCCGTCGGGGATCCCACCTGCGAGGCCTCGACCAATGGCTACCTGGATGTGTGGTACACCTTCGAGCCCGGCGCCAACACCCAGGTGGAGATCACCTTGGAGAACGTGACCATGACCGACTGGTCCATGGCCGTGTACGAGGGTTGCGGCGGCGCCGAGGTGGCCTGTGTCCTGGCGCCTTCCGGCCCCGTTACGGTGAATACCACCCCGAACCAGCCCCACTATGTGCGGGTGATGACCAACACGGACTTCGGGCTCGGGGGCGACTTCCGGCTGTGCATCGCTGCGGATATCACCACCGCCGTGGGTGACCATGCCTCGGACGCTCCGTTCACGGTGTTCCCCGATCCCGCCCAGGGCCATGCCGACCTGCGGTGGACCGGTGCCACGGGCCAGGTGCGCCTGAGCCTCACCGACCTGATGGGCCGTGTGGTGATGGCCGAGCAGCGGAACCTGGTCACCGGCGAGGTGTGCCGCGTGGACCTGGCCGGTCTTGCCCCCGGCGGGTATGTGCTGCGCTGCGAGACCACCGACGGCAGCTGGCAGCGCCGGATCTCGGTGCGGTAGGCCGTTGTCGGATCCAGGCTACCTTGGCGGGTCCTATCCCGTCCCATGGCCCGCATCCTGACCCTGCTTGCCGCCGCCGCCCTTGTGCTGCCGCTGGCCGCCCAGATCCCCGCCAACGACAGCTGCGCCTTTCCGCAGCCGCTGCCCATCAACGATCTGCTGGAGTGTCCCTTGTTCGCCGTTCCGGGCGACAACGGACAGGCCACCTGGGGCGGCGATCTGCCCGTGTGCGACGGCAACGGCCTCTCCTTTCCGGATGTGTGGTACAGCTTCAACAGCGACATCCACAGCGAAGTGTTCCTGCGTCTGCTGCCCGGCACCATGACCGACTGGGGCATCGAGGTTATGCCCGACAGCTGCCTGGCGAGCTCCTTCGTGTGCGGCGTATGGCCGCTCTTCGAGTTCGCGATCCCCACCACCCCGGCCACCAACTACCGCATCCGGGTCTTCACCAACACCGATTTCGGCGCGGCGGGCACCTTCGGCATCTGCCTCAGTGCGGCCATGCCACCGCTGCTCTGCGACGGCAACATCGTGAAGACGGACCAGGGGGACACCACCCTCACCATCTGCAAGGACGGGTTCTCCGATCCGTTCACCTTCGTGAGCTTCTCGCAGGGCACCGCTCCGGTGATCCTGGTGCTGACCGATGAGAGCGACAACATCATCGCCGAGCTGCCCGGTGGCCTATTGGAGGCCGATACCCTGCGCGATGCGCCCTACCGGATCCACGCCGTAAGCTGGGACGGCTCCCTGTTCGGTCTGGAGAGCGGCCTGTCGATCCGCGACCTGACCAGCGATGGGGCCTGCCTGGAGCTGAGCACCAACTTCGTGGAGCTCTTCGTGGAGCTATGCACGGACATCGATGAACAGCAGCAGGATGCCCGCTCCGTATGGATGGACGGGGAGCAACTGCTGATCGCGAACGGTCCGGGCGGCCAGGGCGCCTGGGTCACCGTGTTGGATCCCGTGGGTCGCCTGCTGCACCGGAGCTGGACGCCCGGTGGAACCACCCGCGTCGCCCTGCCCGATCCCGCCCGAGGGGCCCTTCTGGTGCGGCTGGACCGTGAGGGCCTGCCCCCCTCGGTGCATCGGGTGGTGCGCTGACCTGCGGCAACCACCGGCGCGTGGTGTGCGTATCACGGGCCCATGACCCGTGCAGCCACCCCTTTCAGCCATGTGCGTTCCGCCCTTGTGGCCTTGCTCCTGTTGTCCGCTCCGTTGTGCGGTGGATCGGCATGCGCCCAGTCCGGGCCGGACGACGTGCTGTTGCCCATCACCGGCCGCATCACCGACGGTGAGCACAAGCTGGAGGGCTGTGAAGTGATCACCTACCGGGACAATGAGCGCGTGGGGTCCATCACCACCGACAAGAGTGGCAGGTTCGGCCTGGGCCTGGCCTTGAACAGCAGTTTCAGCATCGAGTTCCGCAGGGCCGGTTTCGTGCCCAAACGGGTGCAGATCGATACACATTTCCCCAAGGCCCCGGACGACCTGGTCTTCGAGCCCCTGGTGATGGACATCGGCATGCTGGCCGAGGCGAAGTACAACGGGGTGAGCACCGACGAGCTCGATTTCCCCTTCGCCCGCATCCGGTACGATGAACGGGCGGGCATGTTCGCCCAGGACCCCGAATGGACCATGGGCATGCAACGTACGAACGGGGCTCTGCTGCTGATGGCCGGTCGTGTGGAGAAGCGCGAGCGCTGATCGGGGCCTTCCGCGACCCGGCGCTAACTTGCGGCGGAACCCACCCCCGCCATGGCCGTCCGTCGACCGTTCAACCTCAAGCAATGGATCGCCGACAACCGAGCGCTGCTGAAGCCGCCGGTCGGCAATAAGAACCTTTACGCCGACGCCGGTGACCACATCGTCATGATCGTCGGCGGGCCCAACGCGCGCAAGGATTACCACTTCAACCAGACCGAGGAGCTCTTCTACCAGCTCGAGGGCGACATCGAGGTGGGCATCCAGGAGGACGGCAAGGCCGTCACCATCCCCATCCGGGAGGGGGAGATGTTCCTGCTGCCCGCCAACGTGCCGCACCAACCCCGTCGCGGTCCGGACACCGTGGGCCTGGTGATCGAATGCAAGCGCGATGACCGCGAGCTGGAGGACGGATTGCAGTGGTACTGCGAGAAGTGCAACACCCTGCTGCACGAGTACCGCTTCGTGCTGCACAACATCGAGAAGGACTTCCTGCCGCGCTTCAAGGAGTTCTACGGCAATGAGGCCCTGCGCACCTGCCGGAATTGCGGTCATGTGATGGCCACCGACCCGCGCTTCTCCTGATGGCCGAACTGCTGGCCATCGACGTTCATACACACATCCTTCCGGAGCACATCCCGGATTTCGGGGCCCGCTTCGGCTACAAGGGCTTCATCCACCTGGATCATCATCGCCCCGGCTGTGCGCGGATGATGATGGACGACAAGTTCTTCCGCGAGGTCCAGGCCAATTGCTGGGACCCCCTGGTACGGCTCGACGAATGCGACGGCCACCGCGTGCATGCCCAGGTGCTGAGCACGGTCCCGGTGATGTTCAGCTACTGGGCCCGGCCACAGGACGCGCTGGAGCTCTCCTGCTTCCTCAATGACCACATCGCCGGCATCGTGGACCGCTGGCCGCACCGCTTCGTGGGCCTGGGCACCGTGCCCATGCAGGACACCGCGCTGGCCGTGCAGGAGCTGGAGCGCTGCCGCTCCATCGGCCTCAGCGGCATCCAGATCGGCACCCACGTGGAGGGCATCAACCTGGGCGACCCGCGTTTCCTGGAGATCTTCCAGGCGTGTGAGGCGCTGGGCATGGCCGTGTTCGTGCACCCGTGGGACATGCTGGGCAAGGAGCGCATGGACAAGTACTGGCTGCCCTGGCTGGTGGGCATGCCCGCGGAGACCACCCTCGCCATCAGCTCCATGATCTTCAGCGGGCTCCTGGAGCGGCTGCCGCGCCTGCGCGTGGCCTTCGCGCACGGTGGCGGCAGCTTCCCCGCCACGCTCGGCCGCATCCAGCACGGCTTCGAGGTGCGCCCCGACCTGTGCGCCGTGGACAACCAGGTGCCGCCCAAGGCCTACCTCGGTCGCTTCTGGATCGATGCCCTGGTGCACGATCCGGCGATCCTGAAGCTCGTGGTGGACATGCTGGGCGCGGAGCGCGTGGCCCTGGGCACGGACTATCCGTTCCCGCTCGGTGAGCTCGAGCCCGGTTCCATGATCCGCAGCATGCCCTGGGACGATGCGCGGAAGGAGATGCTGTTGAGCGGAGCCGCGCTGAACTGGCTCGACCTGCCGCGCCAGCGCTTCATGCCGGGCAGCTAGCGCACCAGGTTCACGTGTCCGTAAAGGACGTGGTCCTCGCCGTTCAGCTCGGTGTAATCCACACGCCACACGTAGGTGTCGATCGGTGAGCCCACCCCGTTGTAGGTGCCGTCCCAGCGGCCCGTCAGCACGTCCGTCTCGAAGATCATCTCGCCCCAACGGTTGAACACCATCATCCGGAAGGTGTCGATCTCCTTGCCCAGCGCGAAGAAGGTGTCGTTGATGCCGTCCTCGTTGGGGGTGAAGGTGTTCGGCACGTACAGCGCACCATCGATGATCACCAGCACCTGGTCCGTGGCCAGGCAGCCGTTGGCGTCCGTCATCTGCACGGTGTACAGGGTGGTGGTCTCCGGCCGCACGGTAAGTAACGCGCCGTTGGTCCCTTCCACAAAGAGCCCGGGGCTCCAGCTGAAGACCCCGTCGCCGATGGCGAACAAGGTGGTGGCGTCGCCGTAGTCGATCGATACGTCGGGTCCCGCGTTCACCACCGGTTGCGGCAGCAGGTCGATGGAGACCTGGGCCGTGTCACTGCAGCCGTAAGCGTCCGTGGAGATCACGGTGAAGACCGTTGGCGCTCCGACCGTCGCGATGGGCGTGGCGCTGGTGTCGTTGTCCAAGCCCTGCGAGGGGCTCCATACGTAGCTCACCCCTCCGCTGGCGAAGAGCGGCACCGGCACATTGGGGCACACGAGCGTGTCCGGCCAGGCATCGGCCATCGGCACCACCACGAGCACGGTCACGGTGTCCGGTGTGGTGCCACAGGTGTTGCTCACCAGCACCACATAGTCCGTGGTGACCGGTGGGGTCACCACCGGATCGGGAACGGTGAGCGTCGCAAGGCCGGGCGTGGGGATCCACGCGTAGCTGTCTCCTCCGCTCACGTGAAGCTGCACGCTGCCACCCTCGCACACGGCGGTGTCCGCAGAGATCGGATCGGGTGGCGTGAACTGCACCGTCACCAGGACCGAATCGACGCCCACGCAGCCATCGGCCGTCACGATGGTGATGGTGAACAGCGTGGTGTCCGGCGGAGAGGCCAGAGGTGTGGCGCTCGTGGCATCATCCACGAAGTTGGCCGGGCTCCAGCTGTAGGTGGCGCCCCCGCTGGCGCTGATGGTGACCGCATCGCCCGCGCACATCACCGCATCAGGACCTGCGAAGCCGGAGGGGTCGTCCACCTCCACCACCACGAAGGCCGTGTCCGTGCCGCACTGGTCGGTCACCAGCACCTGGTAAGTGGTCGTGATCAGCGGAGTGCACACCGGGTCGGCCACCGTGGTGCTGTTGAGGCCAGTGCCGGGGCTCCACAGGTAGGCGGTGCCGCCACTGGCCTGCAACTGAACGGTGGCGCCTGCGCACACCGGAGGCACGCTGTCCACCGCCGCATCGAGGGGGTCCACCACCTCGATCGTCACATAGGCCGTGTCCGGCGGCGTGCAGACCAGGCTGTCCTCCAGCACCATCATCACCGTGTAGGTGCCGGGGGCGCCGTAGGTGTGCGTCGGTTCGAAGTCGGTGCTCGTGGCGCCGTCGCCGAAGGACCAGGAGTACGTGTTGCCGCCGTTGCTCAGGTTGTCGAACTGCACCTGTCCGGGATGGCACACGTACTGCGGACCGTCGATGGCGATCACCGCCAGCGTCTGGGACAGCGCGAACTTGAACACGCCCAGGTTGCAGTTGGGATTGTTGTTCGTGTTGCTCCAGGCGCCCGGGGTGGTGGGGAAGTCGCTGTTGCCACCGCACCCGGCGCATACCGCCTGGTACACGTTGCCGTTCTTGTCGAAGCGGCTGGTGCCTCCGTCCACGTGCTCCGCACTGAGGTTGCCCCCGAAAAAGGTGGCATAGTTCAGTCCGATCGCATCCGGCTCCAGCACCATCAGGTGGAAGTCGCTGCCGTCCGTGCTGCTCTGGAAGGCGCCCGGCGTGGTGGGCAGCCCCGTGGTGGTGCTGGTGTTCGGAACGCCGTTGTTGTTCACCGCGCCCCCCCAGCCGGAGAAGTAGATCTGCCCGCAATCGCTCACCAGGAAGGCCGAAGGCGCGATGTCCTCCGTGCCGCTGCCATTGCCGATGCGCGTGCTCCACAGCGACGTGCTCAGCGCGTGGTCGAACTTGTGGATGAACTGGCTGCTGCCCGGGTTGGCGTACTTGCCCGGGGTCACCGGATAGTTGCCGCGTGTCTGCCCCACCACATACACCTCGTCGTCCGTGTCCAGTTGTACGAAGTAGCTCTGGTCGTAGGCCGCTGTGCCCAGGTAGGTGGAGCCCAGCAGCGCGTTGCCCGTGGCGTTGTACCGCATGATGTATCCGTCCACGCTGCCGTTGTGGCTGCCGTCGTAGGGCGCCCCGGCCATCGGCAGGTCGGTGCTGGTGGTGCCCCCCGTGACGAACACCTCGCCATTGCTGTCGAACTGCACGCCGAACGCACTGTCGTCGCCGGTGCCGCCCACGTAGGTGGCCCACAGCAGGGTGGTGAGGCCGGCGTTCAGCCGGAACACATAGCCGTCCTGCTGCCCGCCCCCGAAGGCCGGCTGCGGCGCACCCGGGGTCACCGGCAGGCCCGTTGTCTCCGTGCTGGTGGCCACCACCGGGTTCCCGTTGGGGTCCAATGCGATCTCGCCCCGGAACGAATCGCCGTAGTTGTAGGCCAGCGCCCCGTCGTTGTTGATGCCGTCGGCCCCTGCGCCGCCGACGAAGGTGGAGCCCAGCAGCGCATTACCGGCCGCGCTGAGCCGGGCCACGAAGGCGTCCACGCCGAAGGAGTGGTTGTATCCGTAGCCGATGGTGAAGTTCAACGAGGGGCCGCCGCCGAAGCTGTTGTCGAAACAGCCTGCCGTGGTGGGGAAGTCGCTCGAGCCCGTGCTGCCCAGCACGAAGAGCTCACCCGCATCGTTCACCACCAGGCTGTGCGGCGATTCGTTCTGGGCCCCGCCCAGGTAGGTGCTCCACAGCAGCGTGCTGCCGGTGGCGTCCCACTTGCTGATGCCCACGTCGATGGTGCCGCCGGACAGGCCCGGCTGCAACGCGCCCACCGTCACCGGGTAGCCGAAGCCGAACACGATGCCGCCCCCGTACAGGTTGCCTGTCGCATCGTAGGTGGCCGTGAAGCCGAAGTTGTCCGCCGTGCTGCCCGAGTAGCTCGCGAAGGTGAGCGTGGGGTCGATCACCAGGAGACCCTGGTCGTCGTGGCCGTCCGGCAGCTCGAAGCCCAGCCGGTCGCCCTTCAGGCGATAGTGGCAGGCGATGGTGCCGCTGGGCCCGAAGGCGACGGGCGCCTCTTCCACCACCATGCCGGCGCTGGTGCGCACCACCAGCCGTCCCTGTTCGATCGCCAGCCCGTCCTGCCCCTCGTAGCGCATGCGGATGAGGTCCGGATCCACCCCGGGGGACACCAGCAGGTCGTACTTCAGTCCGTTGCGGCCGTCCACGCGCAGGTCGATGCCGGGGTAGAGGTCCTTGACCCACACCTCGGGGTACACCCCGCAATCCGCCCCCCATTGCGCGGGGTCGTTGCCGATGAAGTGGTTCTCGCGATGCCCCAGTGGCTGCATCCCCTCGCCCACACCGCCCGTCGCGCCCTCGAAGGTCACCCGGTAGGCGTGCGCGCGGTAGGGTGCGTGGCGATGGCCTGGCCCCTCCTCCGCATGGCCATGCCTGTGCTGTTCCCCCCCTTCCGCCAGCACGAAGGTGAGGGCGCCGCGTTCCACGAAGAGCGCGCCGCCGGGGATATGGGCCCGGAAGAGCACCTGTGACGGCCATTGGCCGCGGTTCTCCGTGAAGGTGAGCCCGCCCGAAGCCCACGCGCCGCAGGCGAGCAACAGGCCGAAGGCCAGGCCGATGGACCGGGAGGGGCGGGGCACGTGGTCGAAATTACGCTGGGTAGACAGGCCCGGGGCCGCGGAAGTTGCTTGGAACGGGCAGGGGAGGCGATGGACCGGGAAACGGCGGGACGGGTCGGCGTACCTTTGCGCTCCGGTCCCTCTCCCGGCCGGCCCGCCGCCGATGAGCGACGTCCTCCAGCACGAGTGCGGCATCGCGCTCATCCGCCTCCGCAAGCCGCTGGCCCACTACGCCGAACGCCACGGCACCCCCTTCTATGGCCTCCAGCGCATGTTCCTCCTCATGGAGAAACAGCACAACCGCGGCCAGGACGGGGCGGGCGTGGCCTCCATCAAGCTGGATCCCCTGCCCGGCACGGCCTACATCGACCGCGAGCGCAGCACCGACAAACAGGCCATCCAGAAGATCTTCGGCCGGGTCCAGAAGGGCCATGAGGATGCCCTGCGGCTGCCGGGAGCCAGGCCCGATGACACCGAATGGCTGAAGGCCCATGTGCCCTTCATGGGCGAAGTGCTGCTGGGCCACCTGCGCTACGCCACCTTCGGCCGCGACAGCCTGGAGAACTGCCACCCCCGCCGCCGGCTCAACAACTGGATCACGCGCAACCTGGTGGTGGCCGGCAACTTCAACATGACCAATGTGGACGAGCTGTTCAACCTGCTCGTCAGCATCGGCCAGCACCCCAAGGAGCGCAGCGACACCATGACGGTGCTGGAGAAGATCGGGCACTTCCTGGACGTGGAGAACGACCGCATCGCACAGATCCACCGCCAGCTGGGCTACAACGACCGGCAGATCACGCAGGTGGTCGCCGAGAAGCTCGACGTGCGGCAGATCCTGGTGAACAGCGCGCTGGACTTCGACGGTGGCTATGCCCTGGCCGGCATGATCGGCCATGGCGATGCCTTCGTGCTGCGCGACCCCAACGGCATCCGGCCCGCCTTCTGGTATGCCGACGAGGACGTGGTGGTGGTGGCCAGCGAACGCCCCGCCATCCAGACCGCCTTCCATGTGCCCACCGAGGCCGTGCATGAGCTCAGCCCCGGCCACGCGCTCATCATCCGCAAGGACGGCAGCTACGGCGAACACCTGGTGCGCGAGCCGCGCGAGAAACGCTCCTGCTCCTTCGAACGCATCTACTTCAGCCGGGGCAGCGACCGCGACGTGTACCGCGAGCGCATCGCCCTGGGCCGCTCCCTCTGCCCGGCCATCCTGGAGGCCGTGGACCACGACCTGGAGCACACCGTGCTGTCCTTCATCCCCAACACCGCCGAGGTGGCCTGCTTCGGCATGGTGCGCGGATTGGAGGATGAGCTCGACCGCATCAAGGCGCGCCGCATCCTGGAGCTCGGCGCTGCTCCCGACCCCGACGAACTGGCCCGCATCCTGGCCCTGCGCCCCCGCATGGAGAAGGTGGCCATCAAGGACGCCAAGCTGCGCACCTTCATCACCGGCGACGATGCCCGCGACGACCTGGTGGCGCACGTGTACGACATCACCTACGGCACCGTGCGTCCGGGCGTGGACAACCTGGTGGTGCTGGACGACAGCATCGTGCGCGGCACCACGCTGCGGCAGAGCATCCTGCGCATGCTGGACCGCCTCGGGCCCCGGCGCATCGTGGTGGCCAGCAGCGCCCCGCAGATCCGCTATCCCGATTGCTACGGCATCGACATGGCCAAGCTCGGCGACCTGGTGGCCTTCCAGGCGGCCATCGCCCTGCTGAAGGAGACCAAGCAGGAGAACATCATCGACGATGTGTACGAGCGCTGCCTGGCCGATGTGGACAAGCCGCTGGGCGGCATGGTGAACCACGTGAAGGACATCTATCGCCCCTTCAGCGCCGACCGCATCAGCGCCAAGATCACCGAACTGCTCACCCCGCCGGGGATCAGTGCCGAGGTGCGCATCCTCTTCCAGACCATCGAGGGCCTGCATGCGGCCTGTCCGGGACATCTGGGCGATTGGTACTTCACCGGCGACTACCCCACACCGGGCGGCGATCGCGTGGCCCTGCGCGCCTTCATCAACTGGCGGCAGGGCAAGAACGTGCGCGCCTACTGAACGTCACCGGCGTTCGATCCGCCCGCGCTTCTCCAGGCGCTGACGCTCGTCCGCAGGCAGGTCGAGCACGGCGTCGCCGTGCAGCACGATCCGCGAGCTGCGGTCCAGCTGCACCCGGGCTCCTGGTTCCAGGCGCAGCGCAGCGCCAGGGAGCACGTGCAGTTCACTGGCCCGCAAGAGCTCCAACGACGCGGAGGAGCGCACCAGCAGTGTCGCTCCCGGGGTCACCACGAAGCGCGTCGCTGCGCTGAACCAGATGCGACCGTCGGCCTCCTCGGGACGGTCCACGCGGGTGGGTGTGCCCGACCGGTCGACCAGCAGGCGGGCACCCGGCTCCACCGTGAGCCCCGTACCACCGCGGCCGCGCAAAGGCGGCAGCACGATGCTGTCGGCGCACCAGCGTACATCCCGGTCCACCACGTTGTCGTCGTTGCGGATGCGCACGGTCGCCGCACCGTCCGTGCCCTGAGCGAGCAGTTCCACGCGAAGGCCGTTCAGCACCACCAGCCGCGCATCGGGCGCCCCGTCCTTGTAAAGCGCCTTGCCGCCCGCGCTCACCAGGGTCATCATGTTCGCCGTGGATGGGTTCGTGGCCAGGCCCATCGCGCGGTCGCCGTTCATCCGGAAGGCCTGCTCGGGGCGGCCGAAGAACACGGCCTGCTCGGTCACGCGGCCGTCCACCACGCGCGTGCCGGGGATGTAGTGCTCGCGGCGGTCGAGCCGGCCATCGCCGTTGCGGTCGTACACCGGAAGCTCCAGTTCATGGGCTCCGCTCAAGGGATTCGCATCGCAGCCGTTGGCGAAGAAGGGCAGGCTGCGACCGCCGCCGAAGGGACAGTCCGCGCCAAGCGTATCACCCCGCAGCGCCAGGTCGAACAACCCGGTGGCGGGCACCGCGCGCAGGTAGTCGGCGTGGCCCTGGTAAATGTCCTTGCCCGCATGTTCCTCGTGCGCCACCTGCACCAAGGCGAACAGGCCGGGCTCCACCGGGTCGATGCAGCGGTTGTCCGCCTCCCAATGGAAGCGGTCCGTGGGGCTGCCGTTGCGGGCGTGGCCGAGGTGGTTCTCCAGCCAGAGCCATTGCGGGTGGACCCCCTCGGGCAGGTAGGGCAGCCGGATGCGGAGCGCATCGCCGCTCGTCACGAAATCGCGCAGCACGAACACGCCCGTGTCCCCGGCCATCGGGTCCAGGTCGCCATCGGCCCACCTTCCGTCCGGCGTGCGCGCGTTGATGCGGTGCGGAGCGCCATCCGCCCGCCAGCCCAACCGGTCGCGGTCCCAGCCGCTGCACGTGAGCAGCGCACTGCTGGCCGCCCCCATCATGCTGTGGCCGCCCTGAAGGGCGATGAAGTGGCTTTGGAACTGCGCCGCGTTGCCGCCACCGCTGTGGAAGTTGTTGCCGCCCAGCAGCAGGTGGTTGAACTCGTGCTTCAGGATCTCGAAGGGCAGGGCGTTCATGCCACCGAAGCGGCTCTGGGTGTCGCTCTCGTAGCCGTACAGGGCACCGCTGCTGCCCGGGTCGGTGCTGCCCTGACCGTGCGTCAGGCTGCTGTTGCGGAGGATCAGCATCACGTGGTCGTAGCTGTGCGGGCTGTCCGGACCGGCCTCCTTGGCGGCCCCGGGGACCCGGCCGTCCTTCCAGAGGTCGAAGTCCGCCACCGACAGGCGGTGCGCCGTGCGCAGGGCGCCCAGCTTGTTGGCCTCGGCCACCGCTGCCTTGCTCAGGTCGTTGGCGTTGCGCAGGTCCCCGTGCTCGCTCTGCCGAAGGCGAAGCAGCTGGTCCACATGGTCCCCGAGCACCGTGTACCGGCCCAGGCTGATGTCGTGGTAGTAGCGTGTCACCATCGCCTGGGGCACCGGACGTGCATGTGGGTCGAACACCTCGTCCTTCCACAACGGCAGCCGGCCCTTTGGCCAATGTGCCGCCCCATCGGGCTGCGGGTCGCGCCCCGGATCCTTGTCGTACACCACCTCGGCGAAAAGCACCAGCACGCGCAGGGTGCCGTGCGGCGTCAGGTACCAGCCGTGCTCGCTGCGGATCCCGGTGCTGTCCGACGCCGCCACGATCGGCGCCGTGCCTCCGGTCACCGGTGTGCCCTGCGCGTTGCGGGGAACCCCCTGTGCATGTGCCGCTAAAGCATGGAAGGCTGCGATGAGCAGCACGTACGTCCGCATGTCCCGAAGGTAGTGCCTAGGCCTTCGGTGCCTTGAACAACGGCACCGTACTGCACGGCTCGCCGAACATCAGGCTCTTCACCACCGGCAGCAGCTTCGCGCTCAGTTCCACGTAAGCGTTGAGCGGCACGGGCAGTTTGCTGCAGCCCTTCACCACCACGCGGGTGTTGCGGTAGGGCTCCACATCCAGCTGCTGCACGAAGCGGGTGAAGATGGCGCGCTCCAGCTGATCGGCATCGCCTTGCGTGACGAAGGCGGCGTACGGCTGCAGGTGCGTGGCCACCAGCATGAAGGCCCAGGTGGGTACGATGGCATCGGCGCTGCAATGCACGCTTACGAGCTTGCCCGTGTACTGCGACCAATCGTGCGCCTTGCAGAACGCGCGCAGGTCATCCTCCTTCAGCGCGATCTCCTGCCACAGTAGGGGCTTCAGGTCGAAGACCACGCGCTCGCCGGCCGGGTACAGCTCCTCGAGGTCGAGGGTGATGATGCCGGATGCAGCGACTTTGTTGATGAGATCAACCATGCGATGGTCAACGCTGGATCATGAGCCGGTGCTCTTCGCGCAGGCCCGGTCCGGCAAGAACGATGGTGTAGGCGCCGGGCGCGAGGTCGTTGACTTCCAGTATCAGCCGTCCTTCGACCTGTGCAGTGGTCAGTGATGCAATGTGGTGTACGCTCCTGCCAAGCGCATCCAGCATGGTAAGCGTCAGCCCTCCGGTAAGGTTGTGCGCGAGAACCACGGTAACCGCCTCGCTGGCAGGATTGGGCTGCACGCTGGCCAAGGCTGCAGCATGCGTTCCGGGTACGCTGACCGGGAAATTGCCCAGCTTGAACACCACGCCGCTCGTGTTGCACACCCACGCGCCTTGCAGGTCGTTGTCGAGCGCGATGCCGCTCAGGTCGGAAACGCCGGCTGGCAGGGCGTGCTCGGTGATGAACACCCCATCGGGCGTGAACTCGGCGATACCGTTGTCGGAGCTGCTCACGATGAACAGGTTCCCGGAGACCGGGGAGATGTCCAGATCGCCATAGTTCACATCGAAATAGGGCTGCACGGAGAAGGTTTGGATCGTGTCACCCGTGGTGGCATCGATCTCCGCCACCCTGTTCTCCACGAAGCCACCCGGCACGTTGTCCTGCACCAGGAAGAAGGTGCCGCGCTGCGGATGGTAGGAGCCGCCCACCACGTGGCTGTTGCCGAACGCCGGCACCAGCGTGTCGATCACCTGGTTCGTCACCTCGTCGATGGCGTAGATCTCCGCAACGCCGGTCTCGCCGTTCACGAGGAGCAGCTGGCCCTGTGCGACGAAGGTGCCGTTCATCACCAGGTCGCTCGGCGACATGTCGATGTCCACATCGTTCGCTCCTTCGCCCACCACATCCGCCGAGGAGATGAAGGTCCCATCTTTGGCATAGCGGTCGATCACGCTCGCCGAGCAGCCGATCACCATGATCTCGCCATCCGGCGCGTTGTAGGCGATCCCACATGTGCCGCCCGTGTTCGACGGGTTGAACTGCGTGAGGATGGTCAGCTGCGCCGATGCAACAGAGCAAGCGAGGACCATGAGGGAAGGCAGAGCGTAACGTGTGATCATGCGTACCGTTGTTGTCTCAAAACTAGACAGAATCAGCTGGAGCCGTGCTCCCGAAAATGGGGGATGCCCGTTCACATGAACCCCAGCTCCAACTGCGCCGCCTCGCTCATCATCGTCCGGTCCCACGGCGGCTCGAAGGTGATCTCCACCTTGGCGCTCTTCACGCCCTGCACGCCGGCCACCTTCTGCTCCACCTCGCCGGGCAATGTCCCCGCCACCGGGCACGCCGGACTGGTCAGGGTCATCTTGATGTACACGCTGGCGTCATCGTGGATCACCACATCGTAGATCAGCCCCAGCTCGTAGATGTCCACCGGGATCTCCGGGTCGTACACGCTCTTGAGGGAGTTGATGATGCTCTCCTCCAGTTGTTTCTTCTCGTCGGGGGTCATGGTGCGTAGGGGAGAGGGCGTGCGTGTTTGATGAATGCTCGCTGTCTCATGTCCAATGTCTTATGCAGCGCCGTCAGGCATAAGACATCGGACATAAGACAGCCACAACGCCCGATCGAAGAAATGACCTCGCTTCTCATGCTTTGGGTCCTTGAGCGGAAAACGCCACCGCATACCGCTTCATCTGATCGATCATCGCACTCAAGCCGTTCGCCCGGTTCGGGCTCAGGTGGGCGCGCAGGCCGATCCGATCGATGAACTCCGTGGAGGCACCCAGGATCTCCTGCGGCGTGCGGTCGTTGAACACACGCACCAGCAGGGCCACAATGCCCTTGGTGATCATGGCGTCGCTGTCGGCGGTGAAATGGATGTGGTCGTTCTGAGGGGTAGCGTGCAACCACACCCGGCTCTGGCAGCCGCGCACCAGGTTGTCATCGGTCTTGTGCTCCGGCGCGATCAGCGGCAGGTCCTTGCCCAGTTCGATCAGGTGTTCATAGCGGTCCTGCCAGTCCGTGAACATGGCGAACTCGTCGATGAGCTCTTGTTGGGTTTGGGCCAATGTCATCGCGGAACTCATCGCAGCATCTTCACAGCTTTCCGAGTGGCCGCCACCATCACCTCCACCTCCTCCACCGTATTGAAGCACGCGAAGCTCGCCCTTGTGGTGCCGCTCACGCCGAAGCGCTGCATCAGCGGTTGGGTGCAGTGGTGGCCCGTACGCACTGCGATGCCCTGCTGATCGAGCAGGGTGCCGAGGTCGTAGTGGTGCACGCCGTCGATCACGAAGCTGATCACGCCCACCTTCTCCTTCGCCGTACCGATGATGCGAAGTCCATCGATGGTGAGCAGTTCCTTGGTGGCGTGCTCAAGCAACTTGTGCTCGTGCGCGGCCATGGCCTGCTTATCGTAGTCTTCCATCCAGCGGATGGCCTCGCCGAGCCCGATGATTCCGGCGATGTGCGGCGTGCCCGCCTCGAACTTGAAGGGTAGTTTGGCGTAGGTGGTCTTTTCGAAGGTGACCATGTCGATCATCTCGCCGCCGCCCTGCCAGGGGGGCATGCGCTCCAGCAGCTCCTCGCGGCCGTAGAGCACCCCTGTGCCCGTGGGACTGTAGGCCTTGTGTCCACTGAAAGCATAGAGGTCGCAGCCGAGGTCCTGCACGTCCACGTTCAGGTGCGCGATGGCCTGTGCGCCGTCCACCACGGTGATGATGCCGCGCTTCCTCGCCTCGGCGATCAGCTCCTTCACCGGGTTGATCGTGCCGAGCGTGTTGCTCACGTGCGATACCGCCAGGATCTTGCACGCGGCCGAATCAGCAATCAGCGAATCAGCAATTGAAAGATCCCATTCACCGGAGGGCGTTATTGGTATTACGCGCAGTCTAGCGCCGTACCGCTCGCAGGCCAGCTGCCAGGGGACGATGTTCGCGTGGTGCTCCATGCCGGAGATCAGCACCTCATCGTCCTTCTTCAGCAACAATTGCCCCAGGCTGAAGGCCGCCAGGTTCAGGCTCGCCGTGGTGCCACTGGTGAAGATCACCTCATGCGCGTGCTTCGCGTTGATGTGCCTGCGGATGGTCTCGCGCGCGGCCTCCTGGGCCTCGGTGGCCTTGGTGCTCAGCGTGTGCACGCCACGGTGCACGTTGGCGTTGATCGTGGCGTAGTAGGCGCTCTCGGCCTTGATCACGCGGCGCGGCTTCTGGCTGGTCGCGGCGTTGTCGAAGTAGACCAGCGGCTTGCCGTGCACCAGTTCCTTCAGGATGGGGAACTGCGCCCGGATCTCGGCGACGTCGAATGCTGATTTCACCGCTGCAGGTGTCATGAGTGGGAGTGCATTGAACCGCCACGATGCGGCGACGCCACGGGAACGCCACGTTCCGCGCGAACAGCATTGGCGTTGCGCATTCGTTGCGCCGTTGCGTCGTTGCGGTTTTTCTTCATAGCGTTGCGAGTTTCGCGTCGATCAACCCCGTCAACACCGCCTTCCACTCCTCGTTCTGCACCCGCTCCACCACCTCGGTGATGAAGGCATGGGCCATCAGCTTGCGCGCCTCGGCCTCGCTCACCCCGCGGCTGCGCAAGTAGAACAGGCCCTTCTCATCCAGGCGGCCGATGGTACACCCGTGGCTGCACTTCACATCGTCGGCGTAGATCTCCAGCTCGGGCTTGGTGTACACCTTGGCATCGTCGCCGAGCAGGATGTTGGCGTTGCTCTGGTAGGCACGGGTGCGCTGGGCATCCTGTTTCACGTACACCTTGCCGTTGAACACGCTGGTGCCTTTGCCCGCCACGATGCCCTTGTAGAGCTCGTCGCTGGTGCAGTCAGGCACATCGTGGCCGATATAGGTGTGATTGTCGCAGTGCGTGGTGCCGTTCAGCAGGTACACACCGTTCAGTTCGGCATGCGCCTCCGGGCCGGCCAGCGACACCTTTACCTCATTGCGGATCAGCGCGCCATCCAACGTTGTGGTGCTGATGCTGAAGTGGCCTTTCGCCGCCACGCGCACGCCTTCGAAGCTGATGTTCGCGGGGCCATTGACCTCGTGCTGCAGCTTGTGGATCGTGAGGCGCGCACCTTCGCCCACCACGCACTCACGCACGCTGTTGACGAAAGCCTCGGGCGTATCGAGGGCGATGTGTTCGATGATCACTTCGGCCTCGGCACCTTCATGCAACATGAAGAGATCACGCGGCTGCACCAGCTGGCGCTCCCACGTGGTGACATGCATTACGTGGATCGGCTTCTCCACCTTAAGGCCCTTGGTCACCAGCAGGATCAGGCCGTCGGTAGGAGCAGCCGTGTTCATGGCGGTGAAGAGGCGTTCGCCTACGGGCGCCAGCGTGCCGTAATGCTCCTTCACCGGGCCGTGGGCGAGGTGGTGCTTCAGGCTGTCGATCACCAAGCCTTTTTGGCCTTTCAGGTCATCGCTCAGGTCCGCGCGGAAGTGGCCATTTACGAAGACCACACGCGTGGCCTCGAAGGGAAGGCGGGCGGGCAGTGCCGGGGTCACATCGCCATTCGGTGCGGCATAGGGCTGGTTGAACAGCTTGCCCACGCGGGTGTACTTCCACGCTTCGGTCTTGCTGGTGGGGGTGGGCAGCGCGTGTACCTGGGCCAGGGCTTCGGCGGCGCCGGGCCACGTGCTGGCCTGCAACAACGGCAACACCGTTGTCTTGGGATCGGTCTGGATCAATGTGGTCATGGCGTCATCAGTCGACCCAATGGGTCGACGCTACGGGTGCCTTATCGCGGGTTTGGCATTTCATTATCTGATCGGCTAATTATCTGATCATCTGATCGATCACGCCGTCTCCGCTTTGATCCAGTCATACCCCTTCGCCTCCAGTTCCAGCGCCAGCTCCTTCGGGCCGCTCTTGATGATGCGGCCATCGGCCATCACGTGCACTACGTCGGGCACGATGTAGTCCAGCAGGCGCTGGTAGTGCGTCACCACGATGAATGCGTTGTCCTTGCTGCGCAGTTTGTTCACGCCGCCGGCCACAATGCGCAGCGCGTCGATGTCCAGGCCGCTGTCGGTCTCGTCGAGGATCCCGAGCTTGGGTTGCAGCATCGCCATCTGGAAGATCTCGTTGCGCTTCTTCTCGCCGCCGCTGAAGCCCATGTTGAGGTTGCGGTTCATCAGGTCGGCGTCCATCTCCACAAACTTGGCACGTTCGCGCACCAGCGCTAGGAAGTCCTTGCCGCCGAGCTCCTCCAGGCCGTTCGCCTTCCGGGTCTCGTTCAGCGCCGTGCGCAGGAAGGTCATGTTGCTCACGCCGGGGATCTCCACCGGGTATTGGAAGGCGAGGAAGATGCCTTTCCAGGCGCGCTCCTCCGGGGCCAGCTCCAGCAGATCCTCTCCGAGGTAGGTCACGGAGCCTTCGGTGACCTCGTACTCCTCCCGACCAGCAAGGACGTTCGCGAGTGTGCTCTTACCGGATCCATTCGGACCCATGATCGCATGCACCTCACCTGGTTTGACCTCAAGGTTCAGTCCCTTGAGAATGTCCTTGCCCTCGATGCGGGCGTGGAGGTTTTTGATCTTCAGCATTGTATCCTTCTCTAATGGTGGGTAGGTCGACCCGGTGGGTCGACGCTACAGCTGGTTATCCTACAGATCCTTCCAGACTTACAGCCAACAACTTCTGCGCCTCCACCGCGAACTCCATCGGCAACTGGTTCAGCACTTCCTTGCAGTAGCCGTTCACGATCAAGCTCACGGCCTTCTCCGTCTCGATACCACGTTGGTTGAGGTAGAAGATCTGGTCCTCACCGATCTTGCTCGTGGTGGCCTCGTGCTCCACCATCGCGCTCGGGTTCTCGCTCTCGATGTAGGGAAAGGTGTGCGCTCCGCAGCGGTCGCCGAGCAGGAGTGAATCGCACTGGCTGAAGTTGCGCGCGCCCTTCGCGCCCCGGCCGATCTTCACCAAGCCGCGGTAGCTGTTGTTGCTCAGGCCGGCACTGATGCCCTTGCTCACGATGGTGCTCTTGGTGCCCTTGCCGATGTGGACCATCTTGGTGCCGGTGTCGGCTTGCTGCCGGTTGTTGGTCACCGCCACGCTGTAGAACTCGCCGATGCTGTGGTCGCCCTTCAGCACGCAGCTGGGGTACTTCCAGGTGATGGCGCTGCCGGTCTCCACCTGCGTCCAGCTGATCTTGCTGCGCTCGCCCAGGCAGAGGCCGCGCTTGGTGACGAAGTTGTAGATGCCGCCCTTGCCCTCCTTGTCACCTGGGTACCAGTTCTGGACGGTGCTGTACTTGATCTCCGCGTCCTTCAACGCCACCAACTCCACCACGGCGGCGTGTAACTGGTGCTCGTCACGGATGGGCGCGGTGCAGCCTTCGAGGTAGCTCACGTACGCTCCTTCATCGGCGATGAGCAAGGTGCGCTCGAACTGGCCGGTCATGGCCTCGTTGATGCGGAAGTAGGTGCTGAGCTCCATGGGGCAGCGCACGCCCGGCGGGATGTAGCAGAAGCTGCCGTCGCTGAACACGGCGCTGTTGAGCGCGGCGAAGTAGTTGTCGGTGCGCGGCACCACGCTGCCGATGTACTTCTTCACCAGCTCGGGGTGCTCGTGCACGGCCTCGCTGAACGCGCAGAAGATGATACCCTTCTCCTTCAGTGTCTCCTTGAAGGTGGTCTTCACGCTCACGCTGTCGAACACCACGTCCACCGCCACACCGGCGAGACGCTTCTGCTCTTCCAGCGAGATGCCCAGCTTCTCGAAGGTCTTCACCAGCTCGGGGTCGGCCTCGTCCAGGCTGTTGAGCGTGGGCTTCTTCTTGGGGGCGCTGTAGTAGTACGCGTTCTGGTAGTCGATCTTCGGGTAGTGCACGTGAGCCCATTCGGGCTCCTCCATCTTCTGCCACAGGCGGAAGGCCTCCAGCCGCCACTCGAGCATCCACGCGGGCTCGTTCTTCTTGGCGCTGATGAAGCGCACGATGTCCTCGTTCAGGCCCTTGGGCGCCTTCTCGCTCTCGATGTCCGTGACGAAACCGTAGGCGTACTCCTTTTCGGTGACCTCGCGGAGGATATCGTCGGTGTCTTGTGCCATGGGAATGCGGGTGGCTAGAACAGGGTAGGTCGACCCGGTGGGTCGACGCTACGGGTGCGTTTCGGGGATGTCGGCGCCATACCTTAGATGCTGAAGCTTTCACCACACCCGCAGGTCCGGCTGGCGTTGGGGTTCACGAACTGGAAGCCCTTGCCGTTGAGGCCACCGCTGAAATCGAGCGTGGTACCCAGGAGGTAGAGCAGGCTCTTCTTGTCCACCACCACCTTCACGCCGTTGTCCTCGAAGACCTTGTCGCCCTCCTTCATCTGGTCGTCGAAGGTGAGGTCGTACATCAGGCCGCTGCAGCCGCCGCCCTTCACGCCCACGCGGACGAAGTGGTTCGGGCCGCGGCCTTCCTGGCCCAGGAGCTTGGTGACTTCCGCCTTGGCGGGTTCGGAGACCTTGATCATTGCTGTTCGGTCTTATTTAGATTAGTTCTAAACAAGTTTCAGAGCAAAGGTAATCCCCCCACAGCGCCTGACAAGGGGTGCTGTGGAACACCGGTGGCGGACAAGGGGTTCACCGGTACTTTTGCCCTCACCCGATCCATGAGCGACACCCCCACCCGCACCGAGCTCTCCGCCCTGGGCGAGTTCGGCCTCATCGACCGCCTGGCCGCCCGGGTGCGGCTCACCCAACCTTCATCCGTGAAAGGGATGGGGGACGATGCCGCGGTGATCGACCCTGCCGGTCTGTACCAGGTGGTCACCACCGACATGCTGGTGGAGGGCGTGCATTTCGACCTGGCGTACATGCCCCTGAAGCACCTCGGCTACAAGGCCATCGTGGTGAACCTGAGCGATGTGTACGCCATGAACGCCGAGCCGCGCCAGGTGACCGTTGCGCTGGCCCTGAGCAATCGTTTCCCGGTGGAGGCGGTGGATGAGCTCTACGAGGGCATGCTGCTGGCCTGCCAGCAGTACGGCGTGGACCTGGTGGGCGGCGACACCTGCAGCAGCCGCAGCGGACTGGTGATCGCGGTGACCGCCATCGGCGCGGCAAGGTCCGAGGAACTGGTGTACCGCAACGGGGCCGGCGAGCACGACCTGCTGGTGGTGAGCGGCGATCTGGGCGGTGCCTACATGGGCCTTCAGGTGCTCGAGCGCGAGAAGTCCGTCTTCACGGAAACAGGTGCCCAGCCCGACCTCGCTGGTCACGACTACATCCTGGAGCGCCAGTTGAAGCCCGAGGCCCGCAAGGACATCATCGTGTTGCTGAAGCAGCTCGGTGTGAAGCCCACCGCCATGATCGACATCAGCGACGGGTTGGCCAGCGAAGCGCTCCACATCGCGCGCAGTTCGGGCTTGGGCGTGCGCGTCTACGACGAGAAACTGCCCATCGATCCGCACACGTTCAACACGGCCCGCGACTTCCACCTGGACCCCACGGTGTGCGCGCTCAGTGGGGGCGAGGACTACGAGCTGCTCTTCACGATCCGCCAGGCCGACTTCGAGGCGATCAAGGGCAACCCGAACCTCACCGTTGTGGGCCACATGACCGATGCGAACAGTGGCTACCGCCTGGTGGACAAGCAGGGTGGCGAGCACGAGCTCACGGCCCAGGGCTGGGATGCCTTCCTGAAGAAGGGCTAGGTCACTCCTTCACCACGCGCACCACACTGCGCTGAGCGCCATCGCGCACCTCCACCGCATAGAGGCCGCTGGGCCAGCTGGTGCCGAGGTCATCGTGGTAGCTACCGGCATGCACCAGGCGACCGTTCGTGTCGAACGCGTGCACCAACGCCGAGCTGCCGGGCCGAGGCGTGAGCGCGAAGCCTTGCGTGAAGGGCGAGGGGAACGCGATGAGCACCGGCCTGCCCGGCCCCTCCGGCACCGCGGTCGAAGGGTTGGTGATGCGCCCGATGGCGAAGCTCTGCACCCCGCTTGCGCCGGTCTGCAGTGGTGGGAAGCTGAACACGTCGTTGCTGTGGTTGCTGAAGTAGAGGGTGCCGTTCGCTGGACAGGTGATGGTCTGGCTGGAGACGAAGCCGGTGGGTGCGCTGGTGGAGGTCCATTGCGGCGTTCCGTCCGGGTCGAAGGCCACGATCGTCTGCGCATGGTCGGTGACCGCACCGGCCACGCTTGTAACACCATTGCCCCAATCCACCACGCCGCGTACGGAGCCGGTGAGGTAGGGGATGCCCGCACCGTCCACCGCCAGGCAGCTGCGGGTTCCGGCCTCCATGTCGCCGGTGATCGTTCCGCCGACCGGATCGCTCGTCACGCCCCACAGGAACTGGCCGGTGCTGTCGGCCTTCGCCAGGAAGGTGGCGGACATCCAATCCGCGCCGTTGAGCCAGATGCCACCCCACGAGGTGCTGTCCGCGATGTTGCCTCCGAGGTATGCATGACCGGCGTGGTCCGCGATCACCATGGGGTACTGGAAGGTGATGTCGTGCGCGAAGCGCGCCCAATCCCCGGTGCCATCGGGCTTGAAGCGGCACAGGAACATGAGGTAGGGCTCGTTGGCGGGCTGGGCGGGGTTGATCCCGCCGAACGCGAAACCGCCGTTATCGGTGCCGCCGCTCACGTACAGCCCGCCCCATGGATCGAAGCTCATGCCGCCGATGGTCTTGCCCCCGTCGATGGTGCGCAGCTCTGCATCGTTCCCGTTCGCGTCGACCTTGCTGATGCGGGTGAGCATGAAGTCGCTGGTGGCGTACCACAGGGCGCCGGTGTGATCGAAGGCGAGCGCGGCCATCATGGTGGCGTTCGGCTGCGTGAGCGAGAGGTTCCGCATCCACACCGGTGCGCCGGTGGGGTCGAACTTGATCAGGTACAGGTCCACGTCGAGCCCGGTGCCGGAATGGCCAAGGGTGGACCCGTCGCACAAGGCCATGTCCTCCATGAACTGACCGGCCACGTACACATTGCCGCTGTCGTCCACAACGCCGCATTCCACGGTGACCTTCTGGCCCAGCCCGCACGACCACAGGGGCTGCCCGATGGCGGGATCGAGCCGGTGCACCACGGCACCACCGAACACCTCGCTGCCGTACAGCTGGGTCACCCCGTCGAGCCGGGCGGTCATCAAGGCCCCGCCCGGGGAGGCGGCGAGCACGTGGCGCGGCATGCCGGGGTTCATCGTCCAGTTCACGGGCCAGCCCACGAGCCAGTCGGGTTGCTGGGCCGATGCGGAGAAGACGAGAAGCGCTGCCGATAAGGCGGGGAGGAATGGTGTTCTCATGGCTGGTCGTACACCAGGAAGACCGGCGTGTGAAGCTCAACGTTGCCCGCCGAGGACGAATGCCGGATCTTCTGCTGATGGAGCGGGAAAAAGGCGGGATGGACCGGCTGGAACGCGGGCTCAGGCCGCCCGGCTTTTTCCGCGGGCCCGCTCCCGGACAAGCTCGCCATAGGGTCTGCCAGAAAGATGGCTCTCCGCCCAGGTCAACGGGTCAAGGTGTTCGAAGGCCGGTTGTTCCAACGGGTCGCCGGCGAGCTGGGCAAGGTCGTCGTGGAAGCGCTGGAAGGCGGCACGCTGCTGAAGGATAGGCAGCGGCTTCAGCAGGTCACGCACGAGGCGCAGAAAGACCTGTTCGAAGCGGTGGGTGCGTGAACGACCTTTCAGGTACCGTTCCGTATTTCGGAGGGTGTAGTGCAGCAGCTCCTTGTCCTCGGTCTCCAGCCGCAGCATCAATTCCAGCATGCGTGCGTATGACACGATGCCACCCTGGTCGTCTTGGGCCTCGTTCAGCAGGCGATGGCACCAGCGTAGGGCTTCCGCCGGTCGGCCCCCGCCGAACAAGGCCATCGCAACCTGGAACATGTGCCCCGCGCGGCGAAGGGTCCCCAGCGCCTCGCCATGCCGTTCCAGCCCGCGTTCGACGGTGGGCACCAGCGCGAGAGCGTGATCGAACTCTCCGCTGGCGCAGTGGATGCTGAGCTCCAGGGAGGTGCCCGTGGCGAACAGTTTCATCTCAAGGTCCTCCGTGTCGGGCATCTGCCAGGCAGCCGGGGCCAGTCGATAGGCGTGCAGGTGTTCACTCGCCTCCTTGAAGCGACCTGTGCGGGTGCAGACATAAGCCAGGTTGCTCAGTACCGCCAGCAACCGGTACGGCTCGTCGATGAAGATCGGCCGCTCGGCCTCGAGCAGGTCGCGGTTCGCAAGAAGGTGCGCATGGCTGGCCTCGAGGTCACCGGTGGCAAAGCCGGCCACGGCCTCCAGATGGTGGTGCAGGTAGCGTGCCTGGGCCGAGCCAAGGGCATCCACCTGCGGTCGGCCCGGACGTGCCATGATCGCCCGCACCCGCTCCACTTGCGCCGTGTTCCGGGCCTGACCTTCCCCATAGAGCGTCAGATACACTTCGCTTTTCAGGTCCCACAGCGCGTCGAGCTCCGTCATCCGCGCAAGCAGCCGTGCGGTCCGCTGGCGCTGCTCATCGAGCGTGGCCGCGGTCACGCCTTGGTAGTGCGTCCGCTCAAGCAGGCGGCGCTGCCACACGTGGACCTCGGCGAGCACGTGGAACTTCTCATGCTTGGCGGCAAGACGCTCCACACCCCCCAGATGCCGCTCGGCATCGGCATACAGGGCCCGTTGGTAGAGCACCTCCACCTCGTGCATGCGGCGGCGCAGCCTGGCGTCCACGGAGGAATGGGCGTGATAGGCCGACAGGCTCTCCAGGATGGAGTTGTGCAGGCGCTGCTTGGCGATGGCGAAGCGCGCAGTGAACCCCCGTCCCTTGAACCGCCGCAGCAACGCTTCCTCGTCATAGACATCCATCGCGGCAATGGCATTGAAGAGCAGCAGATGGTTGCTCCGCCCCCGGATCAGGTGCCTCCCCGCATACAGCTTGAAATAGCGCTTCTCGGCCGCATCCATCGACCGGATCAGCCGGTGGACCTGATCGGACGCTTTCCTCGACATGGGGCTTGACCTGATGAAAGGAAAGCTAGCCTGTTCGTGTGTCCACGGGTGCACGTTCGCGAGGAACGGGCAGCTTGCTTCGGGAAGCGGCAGGAACACGGCGGAACGACAACGCCCTGGATCAGGCCAGGGCGTCGATCATTCGCGGTCCGAACGGTCAGTTGCCGGTCGATCCGTTGTTCTTCTTCTTGTTCCGCTCGCCATCGGCATCCTCATCCCCGTCATCGGAGATGTCGCCGTCATCCTCTCCACCACCCTGTTCGTCCAGATCACCGGACCGAACGATGGCTCCCTGACCTTCAGGCTCTCCTTTCCCTGCCGCAGCGGCTCCGGCCATGCTGCCGCTCGGCTCCTCCTGCATGCGCTTGTCCTCGCCCTGGGTAAGTTGGTCCGTGGGCACGACCTGTTCTTTGGTGCATGCGGCGAGCGCAACGACCATCAACAGGCAGGCGATGAGGTTCCGGACCATCAGGTTTCAAAGATAGGGTGCCCAGGCCCCGTTCGCAAATCGGTTCCGTGGCGGGGTGATGGACCGTTGCCGGGCAGGTCGATCGTGACCCGGGTGCCAAGGACCCTTCCATCGGACCCTTGTACTTGTTCGGGTCCTACGATCCGGATGTCGGTCACCTGCAGGTTCCGCAGCACATCGGCCCGCCCCTTGGTGATCTCGATCCCCCTGGAGATATGGTCCCCGGTCTGTTTACGCGCCTTGCTCTGCTCGATGCCCAGCCCATCGTCGGCGATGGTGACCCGCACGCGGCCAGGCCCGCCCGGCGAAACCCGGATGGTGACCTGGCCCTGGCGCTCGGTGGGCAGAATGCCATGCCAGATGCTGTTCTCCACATAGGGCTGCAACATCATGGCCGGCAGCCGAACATGGAGCGTGTCCACGCCCGGCTCCACGGTCAGTACGTAGCGGAACCGGTCCTTGAAGCGCATGTGCTCCAGAACGAGATACAGCTCCAGTCGTTCGAGCTCCTCGGCCAGACTGGTGGTATCGCTCTGGCTGGCGTCCAGGTTCTTGCGGATAAGCTTGGCGAAGCTGGTGAGATAGCGGTTGGCCGTGGCCCGGTCCTGTTTGTTGATGTGGTATTGGATGCTGTTGAGGGCGTTGAAGATGAAGTGCCGGTTCATGTTCGCGTTCAGCGCCTGCTGCTCGAGCTGGAGCATGCGCGAGCGGAGCATCAACTGGCGGGTGCGTTCCTGGCGACGGCGCTGCACGGACCGGTATCGGGCCACACCACCCACGGAACCGATCACCACGGCCCCGGTGAGCGCGAAGAACCACCAACGGGCCCAGAACGGGGGCTGTACATCGAAGGCATATTCCTTCGGTGCGCTCCACCGGCCACTGCGCCCCCTGGCCATCACCTGGAACACGTAGTGCCCATGCGGTAGATTGCTGAAGCTTGCAGAGCGCACGTCCGTTTCGGGCAACCAGTCATTGTCATGGCCCAGCAGACGATAGCGGTAGACCACCTGCTCCGGCGCGTTCAGGCTGATGCCGGCGTAGTCGAAGGTGAGGTGGTTGCGCTCATAGGGGAGAAGGAGCCCGGTGGGAAGCCCGGTGACCGTGTCGGACCCAGCGGATCGCCCTTCCCATCCCGAGGGCCGCAGGAACCACCGGAGGCCCGTGATGTGGAGCGGGATGACGCCCCCATGCCGTGAGCGTTCCGGACCGGGCAGGTGCACCACCAGGCCGCGGGAGGTGCCGAAGAGCAACCGCCCCTTGGTGTCGAGGTGCGATGCGTTCAGGTTGCATTCCAAGCTCAGCAGTCCATCGCTGGTGGTGTAGTGCGTTACTCCGCCCCCAGTGGCCAGCAGGCTGTCGGGGGTCACCTGGAACAGCCCGTTGTTGGTGCCCACCCAGAGATGCCCATCCGCGGTGGTGCGCAACAGGTCGATGTAGTTGGACCCGAAGTCCGGGGCGAGGCGGAGCACACGCGGGCCGGATCCCGTGAAGCACACCAACCCGTCCGCTGTACCGGCCCAGACCCGCCCACCATGGTCCTCCGCCAGGCAATAGACCGCACCGGCCGGAAGCTCCCGGCCTGCGGTCCATGTGGTCCAACCATTCGGACCCCGGCGGGCCACACCCACTTCGTGGGCGGCCCATAGATGGCCCTGGCGATCGCGATGCAGGGCCCGGATGGACCGGAGCTGTGTGCCAGGCGGGCCGGGTTCACGTTGCAGCCGGCCCCCGCGGATCGAGAAGAGCCCTTCTCGTGCGCCGCACCACAGCGTACCATCCGCATCCTCGTGCAGGGCCACCACACGCTCATCACGCAGCGACAAGCTATCCGGCAACGGCACCACCACGCCATTGCGCAGCCTGCACAATCCGTCACTGGTGCCGAACCACAGGCTGTTGTCCCGGCGGCGCAGTCCGGTCCAGACCGTGTTGTTCGGCAGGCCGTCCAGGGTGCTCACCAGCGCCATGCCGTCCATCCGGCAGATGCCGTTGCCGTAGGTGCCCAGCCACAGGTCGTTCGCGCTGTCGGCCACCAGGCACATCACCTGGTCGCTGCACAATCCGTCGCGCTGGGTGTAAGTGACAAAGCGGTCGCCGGTCCATCGCAGGATGCCCGCCCCGTCCGTCCCCAACCACAGGTCGCCGTGGTCATCCACCGATACGCACCAGATGTTGTCGTTCGGCATCCCTTGGTTCACCGTGAGCGCACGGATGCGCCCGCCTTCGATGACGTTGACGCCGAACTTGCTGGCCAGCCACACGCGGCCCTGTCGATCGACCGTCACGCTGCGCACGTTGTTCTGCAACAGGCCGTCGCTCTCATCGATCTCCTCCACGGCGCCGCTCGGACGCAGCGCGAAGACCCCCTGGCCGAATGTGGCCACCCACAAGGTGCCATCGCTGCCCACGGCCATGCTGCTCACGTTGGAACGGTCCTCGCTTCCCAAGGCCACGACCGAACACCGGCCATCGGCCCAGCGGAGGAGACCGTTGCGCAGGCCGATGTAGATGGTGCCGTCCGGCAGGCACAGCAGCGACCGCACGGTGCCCGCGGTGTCGGTGGGGAAGCCTTCGAGTTCGCGGATCCGGCCGTCCTCGTGCACAAGTACGCCCCGGTCCTCCACCCCGATCAGCTCACGCCCGTTCGCATCGGTGGCAAGGGCGGTGATGCGTGGCCGATCAAGGCCGGGAAGCGGGATCGGGACCACCTCAATGCCATGCCGGAAACTGACAAGGCCTCCACCGGTGCCGCACCACATCGAGCCGTCCGAACGGGGCAGCAGGGCGTTCACTTGTGCATCGGGCAAACCTTGCTGCAGCGCGTGGTTGCGGAAACCGCTGCCATCGAAGCGGCTCACTCCGCCCAGCGTGCCGACCCACAGAAAGCCCTGTGCGTCCTGTGCGATCGTGCGCACCTGGCTCTGGGCAAGGCCGTCCCGTGTGGTGTAATGGATGAACCCGAACTGCTGGGCCTTCAGCAGGCCCGTGGACCCCAGCAGCAGCCCGAGCAGCCAGCCCGTGCACCGCATCAGAAGGTGGGGATCAGGGCGAGGAAGTCAGGCATCTTGCGGCGCGATACGGGGATCATCGCTCCGTTGTCCAGCACGGCCATGTTGCCTTCGCCGCGGCTGAAGGCTCGAAGGTGCTCGAGATTGATGATGTATGATTTATGGACGCGGAAGAAGCGCTTCGGGTCCAGGTTGTTCTCGAACACCCGGATGTGCTTGCTGCTGATCTGCCGCTTGCCGTCGCGCGTATGGATGGTGGTGTAGCTGTCGCTGGCCTCCAGGTAAAGGATGTCCTCGTGCCGTACCAAGGTGAGCCCGTCGCGTCCGGGCACGGCCATGCGCTTGCTCAAGGGCGAGGCGGGGTCGAGCAGCAACGCCGCGATGGCCCCGGTCTGTTGCGGTGCGGCCGTGGGATCCGACGTCATTCGACGAAGCTTCGAAGACGCCCGCTTGAGCTCCTCCACGTCAATCGGTTTCTCCAGGTAGTCGAGGGCGTTCTCCTTGAAGGCCTGCAGCGCATATTCGTCGTAAGCGGTGGTGAACACCACCGGCAGCTCCTGGCCTTGCAGGGAGCGAAGCAGGGCGAAACCATCCTCGCCCGGCATCTTGATGTCCAGGAACAGCGCCTGAGGATGTTCCGTCGCGATCAGCTCGCGCGCCTCCTGGGCGCTTCCGGCCGAGCCCACCACCATCAGGTCGGGGCAGTGCTCCTCCAGCATCATCCGCAGGTTCTCCCGGGCGTCGGGTTCGTCGTCCACGATCAGTACACGCATGGCCGATGGGTTTGGTGGGCTCAAGCTAGGGCGCGCCCGCGGTGGTTCTCAGGCCCGTCGCCTGACCGGTGCGTGCGATCGAGCGGACCGTCATCCCGGTCGTGTGGACCGTCAGCGGACCCGCTCGAGGAACTCGCCCACGCGCTCGCGTGCGATCGGCACCCGCCGTCCGTCGCGGAGCACGGCCCAGTGACCATCGTCGCGCAGGTATTCGCGCAGGTGCTCCAGGTTCACGATGTGTGAACGGTGCACACGCAGGAACACGGCCGGGTCCAACAGCTCCTCGTACACGCGCAGGGTGCGGGTGTCCAGGTAGCGCGTGCCATCGCTGAAGTGCAGCTGCGTGCAGTTGCCCTCGGCCTCCAGGTGGCTGATGGTGCGCGGATCGAAGAGCTTGAAGCCTTTGGCGTGGTCGATCACGATGCGGCCCGCGGGCAGGGAGGCCTCCCGCACGGCGGCGTTCAATCTCTCGCGGTATGCCTGGGCCTCGGCCGGGCGTTCATGCAGTTCGCGCACCCGCGCGAGGGCCTTCATCACCGCCGCGCGCAGCTCATCGGGGTCGATCGGCTTCAACAGGTAGTCCACCGCATGGGTGTGGAAGGCCTGCAGCGCGTAGTCCTTGAAGGCGGTGACGAAGATGACGAGCGCTCGGAGGTCGCGGAGCTCGGCCAGCAGGTCAAGGCCCTCTGTGCCGCTGGGCATGCGGATGTCCAGGAACAGCAGGTCGGGATCCAGCTCCGCGATGCGTTCGCGCGCCTTCGCTGGTCCATCGGCCGTACCCGAGACCTCCACCTCGGGGCAAAGCTCCTCCAGCATCAGCCGCAGGTTCTCCCGGGCCGGTTCCTCGTCGTCCACGATCAATGCCCGCACCTGCCGCGACCCCATGACGGCGAAAATAGCGGCACCGCCGGAGCGACCGTTCTCCACTTCGCCGCCACCGTTTCCCGGTTCGGGCTGGCGATCGGGCGAGGAGCGTTGTAGGTTGGGGTCTCCATCGAACGCAAACCCCTTGTTGCCATGGCTTCCACGAACTCCCACAGCAGGCTCTGGATCTTCTCGGACCAGGGCAGTTGAACCGCGCAGTGCTCATGTCAGGTTTTGGTGTGGAGGGTCGGTCCGCCGGGTGGCGGACCGGCCCTCCGGCGTTCTTCGGGAACCCTTTGGCCGGTGGCGGCGTACAACGGCGCGAAGAACCGGCCCATGGCCCAGCACAACGCACCCCACGAGATCCGCGTACGCATCGACCAGCTCGAGCGCCTGCTGATGTTCGACTATGATCCCGCCTCCCGGGACGCCCTCTTCGACATCGTGGACCCCAGCGGCCGGATCGTCAAGACCGGCGACGTCAACGGTCCTGTCACCCGCGTGCGCATCACCGACCTGGACGGTGAGGAGTACTTCCTGATGGTGCTCGATGGCGACGTCAGCACGGTGAGGCCCATCCACTTGCGCCGCGCCGTCTGATGCACGCACCAGCTGCCGTCATTCCGGTTTACCGGGCCCTCACCATCGTGGGCAATGTGCTGCGCATCGATCGCGACGGCATGGCCCATGTCCCCTTCCGGAGCGATACCACGATCGGCGCACCGGTCGAGGTCGTCTTCATCCTGGTGCCCATCGTGCCTGCGGATCCCAGCTGACCCGCCCGTTATCGCCGGTCCCTGCCCGGATCCCACCTTCCGCTGATCGGTGCAAGCGGGTCACCTCCACATCCGATACGTTGGTGGCAAACTCCGTTGCCATGATCCGACATATGCTCCCCCTTGCGCTGTTTCCCACCTGCGCCTGGACCTTCCCGTTCATTGTGAGCGCCCAGGGCACGGCCGTCACGTCCATCGCCAACGACCGCATGGAAGTCGGCCTCACCTCCTGGGGCCTGATCGGTGCGGGAGCCGATGGGGCCGGCCCGGCGTACGAGGTCCCGCCCGGCGCGGGCACCCATGTCCTGTGGGGCAGCGGCTTGTGGGTGACCGGGCGGGGCCCGGGCGATACGCTGCATGCCGCAGGAGCGAGCTATGGCGGACTGTTCGATTCGGATTACTGGACCGGCCCGCTCACCACCGACGGTTCCGCCACCGCCCTGCCCGGCGTGGCCCAGGCCTATGATCGCATCTGGTGCGTGGAGCGCTTCGACATCGAGCAGCATCTCAACTTCCACGATTGCCTGGATGATCCCGATTGCGACGAGGCCCTCGAGTTCCCGGGATACCAACCGGCGCAGGCGCTGGTCGATTGGCCGGCCATGGGCGACATCGCCCTTGGTCTGGATCCCCATCAGGCTCCGTTCGTGGACCGTGATGGCGACGGCATCTATGATCCGGCCTTCGGTGATGTGCCCTGCATCCTGGGTGATCGGGCCTGCTTCATGGTGCTGAACGACCAACGGCCGCACAGTTTCTCGCAGGGTATTCCCCTCGGCATCGAGCTCAGGTTGATGCCCTTCCTCTTTGACAGCACCGACCCTGAGCTGGCCCACACACTGTTCCTGCGGGTGCACGTGATCAACCGCAGCAGTAACCCCTACACCGATGTGCGCATCGGCCTGCACACCGACTTCGACCTGGGGGATCCCGACGATGACATGATCGGCACCGACCCGTCCCGCAACCTCTGGTACGCCTACAACGGGGATGGCTTCGATGGTCCGTCCATCTGGGGCCCTGGCTTTGGCGGCCAGCCCCCCGCCTTCGGGGTGCGGCTCATCAAGGGTCCGCTGGTGGAGGCCGATGGCAACGACGACCCGGTCGTTCCCCTCATCCCCGGATTCAACGGCCAGGGCTTCGCCGATCAGCAGATCGATAATGAGCGCTTCGGGCTCACGGGCAGCCGCACCTACACCACGGCCTCCGGCGCCACGGGCATCCCCCAAACCGCTGTGGATGTGGAGCGCTACCTGGCCGGTCAATGGCTGGACGGCCTGCCGCAGACCTACGGGGGAAATGGGTACTCGCTGGATCCGAACGCGGTGTCCGCGCGGTTCATGTACCCTGGCGACAGCGATCCCCTCGGAGCAGGCACGGATGGCGCACCGCAGGCACCCTGGTCCGAAGTGAGCGAGGGGAATACACCGGGCGACCGCCGCATGCTGGGCGTCACCGGACCCTTCACCCTGGAGTCCGGCGAGCATGCCGACCTGCTGTTCGCCTACCTGTTCGCCCAGCCGACATCCGGCGGGCCGCTGGCCAGCATCAGCGCCCTGCAGACCGCAGCGGACAGCGCGCTCGCCAGCGTCCTCGGCGATGTGGGCGGCATGGCCGGTATGTTCGGCATCGGGGAAGAGAACGCCTTGTCCGTCTGTGCCCCGCACCTCGTCACCGTGGGCCTGCAGGACCGTGACCGGAACGAAGGCGTTCAGCTCTTCCCCAACCCCGCGAAGGACCACCTGATGGTGTGGACACCGGGCCTCGCCACTGGAGCGATGCTCTCCTTGCGCGACGCCACAGGGCGTGCCGTCCTTGCCATGCGGACCGCCGGGGAGCGCACCAGCATCGATGTGACCGACCTGGCGAAGGGTTTCTACCTCTGCGAGGTAGCCGACGGCGGAGTGCGTTTCACCACGAGGCTGGTGAAGGAGTAGGGATGCCTGTGGCGAGCAATGCATGAGCCCCGCGAGCGATCGCGGGGCTCATGCGTTCGTGACGAAGGGTGGTTCACGCCACCACTTTCCGCCTGCTCATCAGCTCCTCCACCGCCTCCGCTTCCACCGGGATCTCCGCGAACAGGTCG